>Ga0116229_10004646_pt1 | contig 22524 bp, 20 predicted proteins | sample S1TSphgellanicum_3_FD_87313 | JGI IMG/M metagenome (GOLD analysis project Ga0116229, IMG submission 87313) | Host-associated microbial communities from peat moss isolated from Minnesota, USA - S1T2_Fc - Sphagnum magellanicum MG | ecosystem: Host-associated > Plants > Peat moss > Unclassified...
GATTTTTGCGCAACTGCTAGCGCGGTTCGGGCGCGATACCGAGGCCGAGCTCACGGCGCTGACCACGCCGGCGCCGCTCGACCTTCGGGTCAACCTGCTGAAGGCCACACGTGACGAAGCGCAGGCGGCGCTGCTGGCGGAAGGGATTGAGACCACGCCGACCCCTTATTCGCCGTGGGGGCTGCGCATTCCGACGCGGCGCGCCCTTACGACGGGGCCTGCGTTCCAGTCCGGACTGGTCGAAATCCAGGACGAGGGCTCGCAACTCGTGGCGGCCCTGGTGGGCGCGGAGCCTGGGATGCGGGTCGCCGATTGGTGCGCCGGCGCCGGCGGCAAGACGCTGGCGGTCGCCATGACGATGAAGAACCGCGGGCATATCGTGGCCTGCGACGTGCACGAACGGCGCCTGGAAGCGGCGGTGAAACGGCTGCGGCGGGCCGGTGTGCATAATGTGGAACAGCACCTCATCGCGGCCGGCGACAAATGGGCGAAACGCCAGGAGAAGAAATTTGATCGGGTCCTGGTTGACGCGCCCTGCACAGGATGTGGAACATGGCGGCGCAACCCGGACGCACGCGCCCGCCTGACCGAAACCGACCTCCAGCAACTGGTGGTCAAGCAGGCCGCCATCCTGGATGCGGCGGCGCGGCTGACCAAGCCGGGCGGCCGGTTGATATATGCCACCTGCAGCCTGCTGCCGGCGGAAAACGAGGACCAGGTGAACGCCTTCATCGAACGCCACCCCGATTTCACTGTCCTGCCGGTTGCGGACGCATGGTCGTTGCCGAACGCCCCCGCCGGCAGCGGACCCTTCCTCGCGCTCACCCCGCTCCGCCACGACACCGACGGTTTTTTCGGCGCCGTCCTGCTGCGCGCCAAACAAGCCGCCGCCCCGGCCGTTGTCCCGCCATGATCACCGTGCGACGCGCCCGCATTGCCGACGCCGCGGCGATCGGCGCCGTTCACGTCGCCGCGTGGCGCAACACCTATCCGGGCATCCTGCCCGACGCCTATCTCTCGCGCCTCTCGCCCATCCGCCACGCGCGGAATTACGAGGCCAGCATCGCCGCCGGCGGCTGCGTTATCGTCGCCGCGCCGAACGCCGGCACCCCGCGCCTGATCGGTTTCACCACCGCCGGCCGCGCCCGCACCGGCGGCATCGGCGATGGCGAAATCGAAACATTATACGTGCTGGACGATTGGCGCGAGCAAGGCATCGGCCGTCGCCTGCTGCACGCCGCCGCAAAGGACCTCGCCGAGCGCGGCTGCCGCTCGGCCTTCCTCTGGGTGCTACGCGAGAACCCAAGCCGCTTTTTCTACCAGCATCTCGGCGGCCAGCCGGCAGCACAGGGCGAAACCCGCGTCGCTGGCGTAACGGTGCCGCAAATGGCGTATTGCTGGGATCCGATTGAAAGGTTGTTGGCCGCGTCGCCTGCGTAAGGAAGGATGTGTTTCTTTTTTGAAAAAAAGAAACAAAAACTTTTGAAAATTGGTATCGCGCCAGCGGGACCCGTTCGCTAGGTGCAAAAGTTTCTTCGTTCTTTTTTCAAAAGAGAACTGGCTCCTTGGACTTTGCTCTTCTTAACCGTCCATCTGTTATCCCTTCCTATCGCTGCTTAATCTGTGTTCATCGGTGGTTCCAACTTCCTTTTTTCATACTGAGCGTTGCCTTCGCAGCCAAGTCTTTACCTTCATGCCTACCCATGCGGATCAACAACCACCCGCTTCACCTCGGGCGTCGTCTGCGCCGCCAGCGGCTGCCGCAACGCTGTCGAAATGACGCTGCCGAGCGCGGTTGCCAGGCAGTAATAGCCGCGCGTGTTCATGTGCAGCCCGTCGGGCGCGACAAAATCCTCGTTCGGCGCGCCGGCCTCGGCCCACTGGTCCATCAGCATGCCGCGCGAAAACATGTTCACGTTGGTTTCGGCGGCGACCTCATGCATCGCGTTCTCCACCAGCACATGATCCGGTGACCCCAGAATGCGCGGCGAGCGCTGATTGTCCATCAGGATCACGTCCACCCCAGCGGCCTTCAGCTTGGTAATACCCTGCTGCATCAGCTTCTTGAACGCGCTGGCCGGGGCGTCGCGGATCGCCCCGTTCGCGCCCGCCTGCCAGATTACCAATTGCGGCCGGATCGCGAGCACGTCGGCGTCCATCCGGGTGAGTTCCTCCGGCGCATCCTGGCCGCCGATGCCGCGGTTGATCACCGCAACCGACGCGCGGGGCACATTGTCGTTGAGGTAGCGCTGCAGCACCGCGGGGTAGGAGTGCCCCACATCGCTCGCCATCCAGCCGCGGGTTGACGACGAGCCAAGCGCCACGATCAGGATCGGCTGATTGGTGGCAAGCGCCAGGCGCGTGTGCGGCAAGCGCGGTATCGGCAAATCATGCGAGGCGGGGCAGCTCACCTCCGCGTGGAGCGGGCCGGCGGCGAGCAGCAGGGCGGTCAAAAGAGCATAGGCGCGGATCATGAAGCGGTATAACGGATGATCACGCGCGTTTGGTCCTTCACGCAGAGATTAGCGCCTTTACACTTTGACCTGAACACTTTTTCGTGCAGCGCGGCATGAGGCGACTGTTCCCGTTGCTCCAGACCGGCGCGCTCCTCTAAACATGCTAAAAGGTTTATCGATCATCAAAATAAGTAAGTTCTCGACGTCAACCGTCGCAAATTGAGAATCATATGAATATACATCTTACCCAAAATTCTTCGCCCCTCGCCGCATTGCACGCAGGCGATCGCGCGGGCGTCCTCGCCGGCGCGCGCCCTGCGCAGGACAATGTGTCCGTCGCCGCTGTGGTCCTGCTGTCGGCCTTTGCCGTGACACTGACCATCATCGGGGTGCTGTTGCTCGGCGCCGTCATGGTCGGCGCTTGGTGGCTGGTCAGCCACATCCCCGTGCCGCCCGTCGTCTGGCGGCTGATCCATTTCCTCGAACTGAAGCTGTAGCGGAGCGGCCGGAGCCGCTCCTATCGCTCACTGCGCCGTGCCGCCCACGGTCAGCCCGCGCAGCTTCAGCGTGGGCTGCCCCACGCCGACCGGCACCCCCTGGCCGCTCTTGCCGCAGGTGCCGATGCCGGGATCGAGCGCCATGTCATCGCCGACGCCGCTCACCTTCGTCAGCGAGTCGGGTCCGTTGCCGATCAGGGTGGCGCCCTTCACCGGCGCGGTCACCTGGCCATTCTCGATCAGGTAGGCCTCGCTGGCGGAAAACACGAACTTGCCCGAAACGATATCGACCTGGCCGCCGCCGAAATTCACCGCATAAAGGCCACGCTTCACCGAGGCGATCATGTCGTCGCGGCTGTCCCGGCCAGGCATCATGATGGTGTTGGTCATGCGCGGCATCGGCACGTGGGCGAAGCTCTGCCGGCGCCCGTTGCCGGTGGGACGCACCCCCATCAGCCGCGCGTTGAGCCGGTCCTGCATATAGCCCGTCAGAATACCATCCTCGATCAGGAAGGTCCGGTTGCTCGGTGTCCCCTCGTCATCCACGGTGAGCGATCCGCGCCGATCGGGCAAAGTGCCGTCATCCACCACCGTCACGCCGGGCGCCGCGACCCGCTGCCCCATCAGGCCGGAAAATGCCGATGTCTTCTTGCGGTTGAAGTCGCCTTCCAGGCCGTGGCCGATGGCCTCGTGGAGCAAAATTCCCGGCCAGCCGGCGCCCAGCACCACTTCCATCTCCCCCGCCGGCGCATCCACCGCGTCCAGCTTCAGAACCGCCTGGCGCAGCGCTTCGTCGGTGGCGGCCTGCCAGGTATCCGGCGACATCAGGCGTTCGTAGCCCTCGCGGCCACCGAGCCCGTGCGAGCCGCTTTCGCGCTTCCCGTCGCGCTCCACAACCACCGACACGTTGAGCCGCACCAGAGGCCGCAGGTCGGCGGTGCGGCTGCCGTCAGCGCGAATGATCTGCACCGCTTGCCACTCGCCATGCACGCTCGCCATCACCTGCACCACGCGCGGATCGCGGCCACGCGCGTAGGCGTCGATATCGGTAAGCAGCGTCGCGCGCGCGGCAAAACCTTCGTTCGCGAGCGGATTGGCGTCCGAATAGAGCCGGGTGTTGGTGCTGCGCGGCGGCTCGGCGCCGGTGCCGGCACGACCACCGCGGATAGCCCCCACGGTGTCCGCGGCGCGCTTGAGCGCTGCCTCCGACAACTCGCCGGAATGGGCGTAGCCGGTTTCCTCGCCAAGCACGGCGCGCAGGCCGAACCCCAGCGCGGTGTCGAACCCGGCGGCGCGAATACGCCCTTCCTCAAGGGACAGCGTCTCGGATTCGCGATACTCGAGGAACAGCTCCCCGTCATCGGTGCCCTCGAGCGCCGCGCGCGTCATGCGCTGTGCGGCGTCCTGGTCCAGAGAGGCATCGGCGCGCTGAAAGAACACGTCATCGGTCGTAGCAAGGGCGGACATCGAAACTCCTGAACCCAAAAAACAAAAGTTTTTTGGTTCTTTTTTAAAAAAAGACCTACTGCTTTTCTCTACTTCGCACCCCGAAGAGTATGGGTCGCCGTAAGCGCCGCCGCCAGCACTAATACCGCCGTCCCTTGGTGCGCGACGGCGAGCGGAATGGCGACAAGGCTCAGTAATGTAGCAATGCCGAGTAAGTATTGCAGCACCACGGCACCCCCCAGCAGCCAAATCGCCACACGCGCATTAGGGGGCAACTTCGTGCGAAACCCGACCACGCAAGCGACCAGGATCGTCACCGCCGTCATGGTTGCCAGCAGGCGATGGTTGAACTGCACGGTGACCGGATTTTCGGTCAGGTTCAGCAGCGGCGGGTTCAGCGCGCTGTAGCCGTCCGGGATCAAGTGGCCATCCATGAGCGGAAATGTATTGTCAGTGAGGCCGGCATGCAGCCCGGCGGTAAAGCCGCCGGCCAGAATGGTGAGCCCCACCAGCCCCACGCTGGCCTGGCACAGGCGGCGCAGACGGTAGCCGCCGGGAATGGAAATCGGCACCGGGTCGGCATTGGTCAGCGCGGTGACCAGAACCGCGCTGAACAGCACCAGCGCAAGCGCCAGGTGGATTACCAGCCGATAGGGCGAGACCGCGGTCGCGTCTGGGAAAAAGCCGGACGCGACCATGAACCAGCCCGCCGCGGCCTGCAGTCCCCCCAACGCAAAGAGCAGCACGAACTTCGGCAGCATCCGCCGCTCGATCGCGCCGGTCACGGCGAACCAGATGAGCGGCAGCAGGAACACCACGCCGATCAGCCGGCCCCAGGCCCGATGGATCCATTCCAGCCAGAAAATCTGCTTGAATCCGGCCAGGTCCATGCCGGGATGTTGCAAACCATATTGAGGAATGTGTTGGTACTCGGTGAACAGGCGGGTCCACTCGGCGTGGCTCAGCGGCGGCAGCGCGCCCGAGAGCGGCGCCCATTCCATAATGGATAGGCCAGACCCGGTGAGGCGCGTGGCGCCGCCGAGCAGCACCATGCCCCAGATCATATAGGCAACGGCGAACAGCCAGATCGCGACACGCCGCCGGTTGCGGCGGAAGCCTGCGGCCTCGGCACTCGGAAAGGTGCGATCGTCGAAGGGCATGAATTGCTTTAGACCCGGCGGCGCGCAGGGGAAAGTCCAAGGCGGAAAAAAGTGAAGTAGTTCTTTTTTGAAAAAAAGAACTACATCCCTTGTTCCCATCGATAGCACGCGCTCGCCAGCGGGTCGTTCTCAAGTGCGGCCGACACCTGCTCCCGCGCTGCCTCCGAACTGACCACGACGACCACGCGCCGAAAAAACGGCCCGGTGCCCCGCCCGCGGTCCAGGAGCAGCCGTCCTAACGCTTTCCCGGCGCCATTGCGTGGGGCGCAGCACGAACACCCCGCTTCATGCCCGGTCGCCGCCCCCGCCTCGAACCACGCCCGGCCGGCCATCGCCTCGCCGTCTCCCTCACAAAGCACCGCATCCTCCGGCCCCGCGTCACCCGCGCAGCCGAACACCAGCGGAATGCGGGCATCAACGAAGCGATTCATGGTATAGACATAAAGAGAGGTTTATATATTTATGCAAGCTCATGAACCGTCTTCTCACGACACTCGCCGCTGCCGCCGACCCGACCCGCCTGCGTTTGCTGGCGCTGGCGGCCGGCGGCGCCTTCTGCGTCAATGATTTCTGCGAGGTGCTCGGCCAGAGCCAGCCCCGCCTGTCCCGCCATTTGCGGCTGCTGCATGAGGCCGGGTTGCTGGAACGCACGCGGGAAGGTGTGAACGCCTGGTATGTTCTGGCGCAAGGCGACAGCGGCGCCCTGGTTCGCGACCTGCTGCGGCGGATCGACGCCGATGATCCCGTGCTCGCCGCCGACCGGCGCGGCGCGGCCCGCGTGCTGGCCCAACGCGCGCGCGAAGCCTCGGAAAAATTTCGCAGCACCGGCGCGGACTGGGATGAAATGCGCGCGCTGGATTTGCCCGCAGCCGCCGTGGAGGCCGAACTCTTGCGCTTGCTGGGCTCCGGCACTCTGGGCCGCGCGTTGGATATCGGCACCGGCACCGGGCGGCTGCTGGAGGTTTTGGCGCCGAACGTGGCCAGCGGCCTCGGCATCGATGCCAGCCGTGCGATGCTGGCCCTGGCACGGGTGCGACTGGCGAAGCCGGAATTTGCGCATCTCAGCGTGCGTCTGGCCGACATGTATGCGCTGCCGCTGCACGATGCGTCGTTCGACCTCGTCCTGCTGCAAATGGTGCTGCATTACGCCGAGGATGCCGCGGCCGCGATCGCCGAGGCGCGGCGCGTGCTGGCGCCAGGCGGCCGGTTGCTGGTGGTGGACGTGGCGCCGCACAGCCGCAGCGAATTGCGCGAGCGCATGGCGCATCGCGCGCTCGGCTTTTCCGACGACGATATGACCGGCCTGCTCGCCGGCGCCGGCCTGCGCGCCGACGCGGCGGTGTCGGTCCCCGGCCCGCTGACGGTCCGCATCTGGCGCGCCGGCGCCGCCCAACCTGTTGCCAAGCACGCAGATCATTTTGAGGACGCATTATGACCGATTCCATCCTGCAAGCCCTGCGCGACCGCGTTCTGCTGTGCGACGGTGGCACCGGCAGCCGCGTGCAGGTTATGACCTTGGACATCGAACGTGATTATTGGGGCCAGGAAAATTGCACCGAGGTGCTCAACCTGTCGCGCCCCGACCTGGTGCGCGAACTCGCGCACGGCTATTTTTCCGCCGGCTCCGATATCGTGCAGACCAACACATTCGGTGGCTCGCCGATTACGCTGGCCGAATTCGGGTTGCAGGATCGCGCCTACGACATCAACAAGATCGCCGCCGAACTGGCGCGCGAGGCGGCGGCCGAATTCATCGACGGCCGCACCCGGTTCGTGCTCGGCAGCGTCGGGCCCGGCACCAAGTTGCCAACCCTCGGCAATATCGATTACGATACGCTCGAGGCGGCGCTGGCCACCCAATGCCGCGGCCTGATCGCCGGCGGGGTGGACGGCATATTGATCGAAACATGTCAGGATACGTTGCAAATCAAGGCCGCCGTCAACGGCGCCAAGATCGCCCGTGCCGAGGCCGGCCGCAGCACGCCGATTTTCGTACAGGTGACGGTGGAAACCACCGGCACATTGCTGGTCGGGCCGGATATCGCCGCCGCGGCCACCGTGGTGCAGGCACTGGACGTTCCGCTCATGGGCCTCAATTGCGCCACCGGCCCGCAGGAAATGGCCGAACACGTGCGCTGGCTGTCGCAAAACTACCCAGGCCTGATCAGCGTGCAACCAAATGCCGGCCTGCCCGAACTGGTCGATGGCAAAACCCACTACCCGCTGGGTGCCGCGGAAATGGCCACCTGGGTGGAACGCTTTGTTGCCGAAGACGGCGTAAACCTCATCGGCGGCTGTTGCGGCACGGATATGACCCATATCGCCGCCCTCGATGCGATGCTGCGGAGCCGTGGCGGCTATCGTCCGGCGCCGGTCGAGCGGCGCGTCGTATGGGTGCCGTCGGTGGCAAGCCTGTACGGGCAGGTGCCCTTGCGGCAGGAGAACAGCTTTTTCTCCATCGGCGAACGTTGCAATGCGAACGGCTCAAAAAAGTGGCGCCAGCTGCAGGAGAAAGGCGATTGGGACGGCTGCGTCGCCCAGGCGCGCGAGCAGGTCGCCGAGGGCTCCAATTCGCTCGACGTCTGCACCGCCTTCGTCGGACGCGATGAAATGTCCGAAATGAACGAGGTGATCCGCCGCTTCACCAGTTCGGTGAATTCGCCGCTGGTCATCGACAGCACAGAAACGCCGGTGATCGAGGCGGCGCTGAAGCTGCATGGCGGCAAGCCGATCATCAATTCGATCAATTTCGAGGATGGCGAGCGTGCCGCCGCCGATCGCCTCATTCTAGCCAAGCGCTTCGGCGCCGCGGTCATTGCGCTGACCATCGACGAAGAAGGCATGGCCAAAACGCCGGAGCGCAAGCTGGAAATCGCCACGCGCCTGGTCGATTTCGCCTGCAACAAGCATGGCCTGCCGCAAAGCGATCTATTGATCGATCCGCTGACCTTCACCATCGCCACCGGCAACGAGGACGACCGCAAGCTGGCGGAATGGACCTTGGAAGGCATCCGGCTCATTGCCGAAAAATTCCCTGATGTGCAAATCATCCTGGGGTTGTCGAATGTCAGCTTCGGCCTCAATCCCGCGGCGCGCGGCGTGCTGAACAGCGTGTTCCTCGATCACGCCGTGCGCGCCGGCATGACCGGCGCCATCGTCCATGTCAGCAAAATCCGCCCCCTGCATCTGATTGCCGAGGAGGAAGCTCGCGTCGCCGATGACCTGATCTTCGATCGGCGCACGGAAAACTATGATCCGTTGCAGCGCCTGCTTGAACTGTTTGCCGACCGCAAGGCTGCCGCCGCCACCAAGAAAGTCCGCTCGGAGACGGTCGAGGGACGATTACGCGACCGCATCGTCGACGGCGACCGCAAGGGTCTGGAGGACGAACTCGCGAACGCCATGGAGTCGCACTCCCCCCTCGACATCATCAACAACATCCTGCTCGGCGGCATGAAGATCGTCGGCGATCTGTTCGGCGCCGGCAAAATGCAGTTGCCGTTCGTGCTGCAAAGTGCCGAAACCATGAAGGCCGCCGTGGCCTATCTGGAGCCCTTCATGGAACGGGCGGAGGGCCAGGAAAAAGGCACCATCGTGCTCGCCACCGTGAAGGGCGACGTGCATGATATCGGCAAGAACCTGGTCGATATCATTCTGACCAACAACGGCTATCGCGTGGTCAATCTCGGCATCAAGGTGCCGCTGGCCGATATGCTCACCGCGGCGCGGGACAACCATGCGCACGCCATCGGCATGTCGGGGCTGCTGGTGAAATCCACCGTGGTCATGCGCGAGAACCTCGAGGAAATGTCGCGCCAAGGGCTGGACATTCCGGTGCTGCTCGGCGGCGCCGCGTTGACGCGGAATTACGTGGAAGATGATTGCGTCCGCTCGTATGCTTGCGGCCGCGTCGCCTATGCCCGCGACGCGTTCGACGGGCTGCATTTGATGGACCGCGTCACCGGCAACGCGTTCGACGATTTCCTCAGCGCTATCCAGGCGAAACGCTCCGGCAAGGCACGCAATAATTCGCGCACCTTGGGCCGCGCCGACGAGCGCGCCTTCCGGCCTGTTGACGTGCTGGCGGTGCGCGAACGCCGCCGGCGCCTGACGCACGACACGCCGGTGCTGGAACCGCCGTTCTGGGGGCCGCGCGTTCTGGAAGCGGCGCCGAAAGCGGTGGTGCCGTTCATGAACGAACGCAGCCTGTATCAATTCCAGTGGGGTTTCCGCAAGCAGGGCCGCACCTTGGACGACTTCATCGGCTGGGCCAAGCAGGAATTACGGCCGGTGATGCGGCGCATGCTGACCCTGTGCGAGGCGGAAAACATCCTCCGTCCGCAAGCCATCTACGGCTACTGGAAGGCGGCCGGCCAGGGCAACGACCTGATCCTGTTCGAGCAGGACGGTAAAACCGAAGCCGCCCGCTTCGCTCTGCCGCGCCAGCCGCGCGAGGACGGCGAATGTATTGCCGATTTCTTCCGCGACATCGACGACGAGGTGCGCGACGTCATCGGCCTGCAGGTCGTCACCGTGGGGCAGAAGGCAAGCGACGTCGCGCGCCTGTGGTTCGAGGATAATCGTTACCAGGACTATCTCTATTTGCACGGCCTGTCGGTTGAAATGGCCGAGGCAATGGCCGAATACGTCCACAAGCGAATCCGCGCGGAGCTTGGTTTTTCCAGCGAGGACGATCGCGACATGGAAAAGATGCTGTCGCAAGGCTACCGCGGCTCGCGCTACAGCTTCGGCTACCCGGCATGCCCGAAACTGGAGGACCAGACACAGATACTCTCGCTGTTGCAGGCGGAACGTATCGATGTATCGCTATCCGACGAATGGCAGTTGCACCCGGAACAGTCCACCAGCGCGATCGTTGTGCTCAATCCGAAGGCAAAATATTTTTCGGTATAGAAGCCAGGGAAGGAAGCAGTTCTTTCTTAAGAAAGAAGAACCAAAAAACATTTATTTTTTGGTTCCGCCGATCAACAGAGAACAGGGGTTTCTTGGTTCTTTTTTCAAAAAAGAACTGCTTCCTTCGCGTAGCATTCCGTTCGCGCCCATGCGCTCGGCATAACCAGCCCCTTGACACACTCGCCGGCAGGATTTAGCAGGCTGCACCAGCGTCAGTTGTATAATACGGGAAGTGCTATAAGAACCTGTAAAATCTTCCCGGGAGAACCGCCCATGTACTCGCCCAAACTCGTTATTGGCTGCCTTGCGCTGACGTCATGGCTTATGGCCAGTGCAGCGAACCCGGCCCAGGCAGTCCCGGCCTTCAAGCACGTCGTCATCGTGTTCCAGGAAAATCGCACCCCGGACAATATTTTCGGTAGCAATCCGACTTTCGAACCGGGTGTCGATATCGCGTCGAGTGGCGTGAACTCGAAGGGCCAGGTGATACCGCTCACGCCCCTTCCGCTCGACGACTGCTATGATGTTGGCCACAGCCACACATCGTTCGAGTTGGCGTTACAAGGCGCCGACCTCGTTCCGATCATACCGAAAGGAAAAGGTTGCCAGGTGCCAGCCAACCCGCAGTTCAAGTATGCGGATAATTCTACCGGGCAGATGCAGCCGTATTTCGATATCGCGGCGAACTACGGCTTTTCCAACCGAATGTTCCAGACCAACCAGGGGCCGAGTTTTCCGGCGCACCAATTCATCTTCGGCGGCACCTCGGCGCCGACCACGAACAGTCCGCTGTTCGCCTCGTCAAACTTGAGCAAGAAGCACATTTCTGCCGGCTGTCTTGCGCCGCCGCATGTAACGGTTCAAGTGATTGATGGATACGGTAGCGAAACGAGCAACCCTCCGGTCTATCCCTGTTTCGAGCATCCAACCCTGACCGACCTGCTTGAAAGCGCCTCACCGACAATCAGTTGGCGTTACTACTCGCCGAAACCCGGCACCATATGGAACGCCCCCAACGCCATCGAACATATCTGCCAGCCGAACAAGCGTCACACCCGTTGTGAGGGCGAGGACTGGAAAAACGGCAACGTTTCGCCCCGCCATTCCCGCAAGGCGCTGCAGGATATCGAGAACTGCCACCTGCAAGAGGTCACCTGGGTCATTCCGGGAGCCGGTGAGTCGGACCATGCGGGCGTCAACAAGGGCGCCGGGCCGGCCTGGGTCGCTTCGATCGTCAACGCCATCGGCCAACAGAAAACCTGCGCCGGCGGCGACACTTACTGGAACGACACCGCGATCATCGTCACTTGGGACGATTGGGGCGGCTGGTTCGACCATGTGCCGCCGTTCGCCATCAACATCCAACCCAACTCGCCTCCTGCGTGGGGCGACGGTTATACATACGGCTTCCGGGTGCCCATGCTGGTGGTTTCGGCATATACGCAGGCCGGCATCGTCAGCAATCAAATACACGATTTCGGCAGTATCCTTTACTTCATCGAACAGAACTTCCACCTGGGCTTCATTGGACCGGGCCAGACGATCTATAGCAACTATGCGGATTACCAGGCGCAAAGCCGGGGTGCGCTGCAGGAGTTCTTCACTCTCAATGCGCCACGAACATTTGTGCCGATCCCAGCAAAGATGACGGCGCGGGACTTCATCAATGAGCCAGAATCGAAGGAAGATCCGGACGATGACTAATACGCATGCGGTGTTTATCAGGCTCTAAGCAAGGAAGCAGTTCTTTTTTTGAAAAAAAGCACCGAAAAACTTTTGCTTTTTATGCGCCGCTCGGCTCAACATAATGCTCGGCTACGAATTTCTCCAGCCAGTGAATCGTATAATCGCCAGCCTGGAACTGCGGATCCTCTACGATACGCTGGTGCAACGGTAGCGTGGTCTTGATGCCCAGCACGGCGAATTCCTCCAGCGCGCGGCGCAGGCGCGCAATCGCTTGCGGCCGCGTCGGCGCGTGCACGATCAGCTTGGCGATCATGCTGTCATAATAAGGCGGCACGAAATAGCCGGCATACAAGGCGGAATCGACCCGTACGCCGAGGCCGCCGGGCGCGTGATAGGCCTGAATGCGGCCGGGCGTCGGCATGAAGGTTTCCGGATCCTCGGCATTGACCCGGCACTCGATGGCATGGCCATCGAACGTCACGTCGTCCTGCGTGTAGCCAAGCGGCTCCCCCGCGGCGATGCGGATCTGCTCACGCACCAGATCGATGCCGCAGACCATTTCCGTCACCGGATGTTCCACCTGCAGCCTGGTGTTCATTTCGATGAACGCGAACTGCCTGTCCTGGTAGAGAAACTCCAAGGTTCCGGCGTTGCGGAAACCGAGTTCCTTCAGCGCCGTGGTCGCGGTGGCGCCGATGTCGTCGCGCTGCGCCGCGGTCAAGGCGGGCGAGCCCGCTTCCTCGAGGATTTTCTGGTGGCGCCGCTGCAGGCTGCAATCGCGTTCGCCGAAATGCACCACATGGCCATGATTGTCGGCCAGGATCTGTAATTCGATGTGGCGCGGCCGGTCGAGATATTTCTCGAGATACACTTCATCGTTGCCGAACGCGGCGCGTGCCTCCGTGCGGGCGACCTGCCAGGCCTCCGCCAATTCGTCCTCGCATTCGGCCACCTTCATGCCACGTCCACCACCGCCGGCGGCTGCCTTGATCAGCACCGGGTACCCCACGCGCGCGGCAACCTCGCGTGCCGTTTCCAGGTCCGCCAACGCGCCATCCGAGCCCGGCACCAGTGGCACGCCAAGCCGCGTCATTGCGGCCTTGGCGATGATCTTGTCGCCCATCATGCGAATATGATCCGCACTCGGACCGATAAAGGTCAGCCCATGCGCCTCCACCATTTCGGCAAACGCGGCATTTTCCGACAGAAAGCCGTAGCCCGGATGGATCGCATCCGCACCGGTGACATGCGCCGCCGACAGGATCGATGCCATATTGAGATAGCTGTCGCGCGCCGATGGCGGCCCGATGCACACGCTTTCGTCCGCCAGCCGCACATGCATGGCTTCCGCGTCCGCCGTCGAATGCACGGCCACCGTGGGGATGCCCAATTCGCGGCACGCGCGCTGCACCCGCAGCGCAATCTCGCCGCGATTTGCGATCAGGATTTTTCCAAACAGCGGTCTGGGCATCAGCTTTCAGCTATCAGTGGAAAGTCAGGCAAGCGCATGAATACCTCTTAGCTGAAAGCTGAAAGCTGAAAGCTGAAAGCTGACCGCTGACGCCTGACGCCTCAGTCGATCACCATGAGCACCTGGCCGTATTCCACCGGCACGGAGGATTGCGCCATAATCCGGGTGATGGTGCCCGACCGTGGCGCCTTGATTTGATTGAAGGTTTTCATCGCCTCGATGAGCAGCAAGGTCTGGCCCGCGGCCACGCTCTGGCCGGCGGTGACAAACGGCGGCGCACCCGGCTCCGGCGACAGGAAGGCGACGCCCACCATGGGGCTCTTCACCGCGCCGGGGTGCTGCGCGTAATCCTCGGTGCCGTCCGCGTTCGCAATCGGCACCTGACCGCCGGCGCTCGCGGCAGTCGTCGCCGCCGGCGCCGCGGCCGGCACTACAGCGGCGACTTGTGCCGGCGCGCGCACCACGCGGATGCGGCTATCCTTCTCGGCGATCTCGATTTCGGTCAGCCCCGTATCCTGCAGGATCTGCGCGAGCGTCCGGATCGCCTCGGTATCCACCGGGAGACGGTTCATTGATCCTCGTCCAGTATGATTTCGGCGATCGCGGTCAGCGCCAGGCCGTAGCCCCGTATGCCAAGCCCGCAAATCACGCCATTGGCCGCGCGCGACACCAGCGAATGGCGCCTGAAATCCTCGCGGGCATGAATGTTGGTCAAATGCACCTCCACCACCGGCAACTCGGCCGCCAGCAGCGCATCCATCAGCGCAATCGACGTGTGGCCATAGCCGCCGGGGTTAATCACGATGCCGCGCGCACGATCGCGACACTCCTGCACCCAGGTGATCAGCTCGCCCTCATGGTTGGTCTGGCGAAAGTCGATGGCCAATTCCAGCGCCTTCGCGGTATCCGCGCACAAGGCCTCCAGGTCGTCGAGCGTCGCCGCGCCATACAGCGTGGGTTCGCGCGATCCGAGCATGTTGAGATTTGGGCCGTTGAGCACGGCAACAAGGGGCAAAGGCATGGAACGCGCGCGTTAGCACGTGCGGCATGAAGTGGCCAGCGAGCGGTCAGGGCTAAGGAAGAACGTTGCTTTTTGAAAAAAAGGAACCAAAAAACGTTTGCTCTGCTAGCCTTCCTTACTTCTTGAGAGCCGACACCTGAATGCGCCTTAGTATCTGTCCGGGTAAAGTCGTGACGGCCCGGCAGTTGACGTGGTTTTGCCGAGCACCGGAGCGGAATGGCCGCTTGGCCATGAGCACCGGAGCACAGGAAAACCGCGCCCCGCGTGTGGAGCGCGCATTCGCACGACTGGCCGCCAGCGCGGCTTTCTCAAGCAATGCCGCACTCGTCCATGAGATCGAGGACGGGTGCGGCGCGCAGCAGCAGGCCCACGACCGGAGCCATGAGGGAGCTTGCGGTGGCCGGCAGATCCATGGGGCGATCCGTATCGATTTGTATTCGGTGGTCCGGCAGCAAACGCATGCGCCAGCCGGGGGGAAGATTGCGACCCAGCTTCCGCAGAAAAGCCATCGTCGCGTCCCGCCGCCCGGCGCCGGCCGACGTGCTGGGCAGGCGTCCGATCGGCACGCTCAGACTCATGCCACTCTGCCGGATTCGCACAGCGAACCGACGTTCCCGCCACATGAACGTGAAACCAGGCTCGCTGCTGGGCTGGCGCAGCGTCAGATGGCCGTTCTCCTGCACAAGAAATGGCCCGAGCGGGATAGAGGTCGTGACCATGCGCGGCTCCGGACATGCGATGGCACACCTTGACCCTATGGTCGTAAAGCCTTCATGAACCGCGTCGCATGAGTTTGCTCGCGACCATGGCCGCCGTGGTGGCCCCGCCGCACCGGGCCGGCCGGCCGTTTATCGCCGCCGGCGCCGCCATCGCGGTTTTTGGTCTTTTCACCTGGCACACTCTCATCGGCGCCGGTGTCGCCGTCGCCTTGGCATGCTGGTTCTTCTTTCGCGATCCCACGCGCGTGCCGTCGCCGATTCCAGGCGCCGTGCTGGCCGGCGCGGACGGCCGGATAACGCAGGTCGAGCTCACGGTTCCGCCCGCCGAGTTGGGCCTCGGCGTGGAGCCGCGCTGGCGCATCGCCACCTTCCTCAGCGTGCTGAACGTACACGTAAACCGCGTGCCGGTCAGCGGCAGCGTCACCAAGGTCGCCCACACCCAAGGCCGTTTCCTCAATGCCGCCGATCCCGCCGCCGGCGAGACCAATGAGCGCAATGCCATCCTGATCCGCCTGCCGGACGGGCGTGACCTCGCAGTCGTGCAAATCGCCGGCCTCATCGCGCGCCGCATTCTGTGCGACGTGCGCGCCGGCGACGAGGTGATCGCCGGCGCCCGCTTCGGCATCATCCGCTTCGGCAGCCGCACCGACATTTTCCTCCCGCCCGGCGTCACCCCGGTGGTAACTGTCGGCCAGACCACGATTGGAGGCGAAACGGTGATGGCGCTTTTGCAGGCTGGCTAGAGGCATGGACGGTTCCACCGGCCGGCGGCTGCGCCGCATCCGCCGCCGCCCACGCTTCAAGGGGCCTTCGTTCAACCAGGTTGTTCCCAATCTGGTAACGCTTCTCGGCCTTTGCGCCGGCCTGAACGGCATCCGCGATGCGCTCGACCAACGTTGGCAGCACGCCGCCGCCTTCGTGCTGGCGGCGGCTTTGTTCGACGCCGCCGATGGCCGCATCGCCCGCCTGCTGAAAGGTACCAGCCGCTTCGGCGCCGAGTTCGACAGCCTGGCCGACTTCTGTTGCTTCGGAATCGCGCCGGCCCTGATCCTGTACCTCTGGTCGCTCAAGGGCGCGGGCCGCTATGCCTTCATGCCCTGCGTGATGTTCGCGGTCTGCATGGCCTTGCGCCTCGCCCGCTTCAACGCGGCTATCGAGGGCTCGCCGAAACCGGCTTACGCGCAGAGCTTCTTCACCGGCGTACCCGCGCCGGCCGGCGCTGGTGTGGTGCTGTTCCCGCTGTTCCTGGGCCTCGAAGCGGCGGACCAGCACTGGTGGTATGTCGGTGCGGTGGCGCAACATCCGGCCTTCGTCGCCGCCGTGCTGGTGGGCACCTCGGTTCTGCTGGTCTGCACATTGCCGGTTTGGAGTTTCAAGAACTTCAAGGTGCCCAGCGAATACGTGCTGCCGCTGCTGCTCAGCACCGGCCTGATGGCGGCGCTGCTGATGGCCGACCCCTGGGCCGCGCTGGCCGCGTGCGGCGTAATCTACATCGGCATGCTGCCGTTCAGCCTGCGGAGTTTTCGGCGTCTGCGGAATGAGGCGGAGCAGGTGTAATCACCGACGTATTTATGTGCGTCTGGCCAGGCGGCGTGGCCGCCTTTCGCCCCGACCAGTTGGTAATCACCTCGTGCACGCCCCCGGCGGCTTCGGAAGCCACCGCGACCGCGACCTCGCCCCAGAAATGGTTCAGCGCACCGGCCGGGAAATCATGCCCCTGCGCCACATCGCCGGCGATCTTCCCGGTCGCGTCGGCAACCTGCCAGTGGATTTCCACCTGCTGCTCGCCGCCGGCCACATCGGTGATTTTCACAATACCACGCAGCAGGAAATCCGCCTCGGACTGGGTCCGCACAAGCTGGTCCCCGGTCTCCGGCAGCAGCCGGCGCATCTGTCCGGCCAAACTCACATTGCCGTCGCCCGGCGCTCCGAACACGCCGATCAGGTAAATCCGTGCCGGCCGATTATACAGGCTGTTCGGGTCGCTCTGCTTGATCGAGGCCTCGACCGAGCGCAGCAGCGACATCAGCTTCGGAGCCGCCTGCGAAGCGGCCTGGTTAATGGACGCCGGATCGCCTTCCGCCCAGGCGGAGGCGGGCACCGGAACGCCCGGCACGTTGCCGCGATCGTGGCCGCCACCATCCAGCAGTGTGTAGGTTGGCTGAATGTCCGCGCCGGTGAGCTCGGCGGTCACCCGCACCTGCCAGTCTCCAGGCCTCGGCGCTTCGGCGAAAGCCGGCAGTTCCTCGGCGACAAGAGCGGTCGTGAGCGCGCGAGCCAGGCTTTGCGCGGTTGCCGCGGGCAGCAGCGCTTGGGTCGGCGGCGGTATCGTAAGGCGCGCAGGCGGTGGATTGGCAAGGCGCAGCGCGTTGGCGCCCGGTCTGCCGGCAAACGGCCGCGGCAGATCACCGCAACTGGCCAGGCTGAGCAGGACAAGCAGGGCCGCGAGGGATCGCATCACGGCGGGCTGCGTAGGCGCTTAAGGTTAGGGAAGAAAGCATTTTTTTTTAAAGAAGAACTGCTTTTCCTACACGACTTCTTCCGTAATAACCTTAAACCCGCTCAGCGCCGCCCGCCCAAAGCTATTCGAAATAGCAACATCCGTGGCATCCCGCCCCACCGCCATCAGCACCCGCCCGATCCTTGGCTTATTGTGCCGCGCATCGAACGTGTACCAGCGCCCGCCGAGATAGGCTTCGAACCAGCCGCTGAAATCCATCGGGTCGGGTGACAAAGGCACGCCGATATCACCCAGATAACCGGTGCAGTAGCGTGCCGGAATGTTCATGCAGCGGCAGAACGTCAAAGCCAGATGCGCGAAATCGCGGCACACGCCTTCGCGTTCCTGATAGGCTTCCCACGCCGTCCGCGTACTGCGCGCCCGCTGGTAATCAAAACGGATATGGTTGTGGACGAACTCCACAATCGCCTGCACCCGCCCCCATCCCGGTTCGATATGCCCAAAAAGCGACCAGGCGGTGTCGCTCAACCGGTCGGTTTCGCAATAGCGGCTGCCCATCAGGAAGGTCAGCACATCGTCCGGCAGATCGGTCACCTCATGCTGCTCGGCGTCCCACACCACCGGTTCAGGCAAACCGCTGTCGGCAATCGTAAAATCTGCCGTAATGACCAGTCGCCCGGCCGGCGCCAGCAGACGCGTGCAAATGTTACCGTAGCGATCTTCATATACCCGCGGCACCGCACCGCCAGTATAAATGATTTCGGTGCCGCTCAGCAGGTCCGCCATGCGCGACCGATGCACGCTGATCATCATCAACATGCCGACCGGCGCCGGACAATCGTATATCAGTTCATAACCGGCGCGAATAATCATGCCAACTCCCTGCTCCCTGGCTATGATTCCCGTGCGGGCCGCGCCGCGCCTTCAACGCTGATGGAGCGTTCCGGTTGCGACGGCTCGCTGGTAACTTCCACCTTCACCGTCAGGCCCAGCGAGTCGCTTGGAAACCCCGTCCAGGTGCCCCACAGCGGCACCGCCTGCGCCGGGTCGCGCGCCACCGCGACGCGGATCAGATCATGGCAGCCGACAATGCCGTTGGTGGGATCGAACTCCATCCACCCGGCGCCGGGCACATACACCTGCACCCATGCGTGCGTCGAGCCGCCGCCCGTATGCGCCTCGCCATCGCCCGCCGACGAATACAAATAGCCGGTGACGAACCTTGCCGCGAACCCAAGCGCCCGCACCGCCTCCATCATCAGCAACGCAAAATCGCGGCAACTGCCGCTTGCCTGCTTCAGCGTCAGCAGCGGCGGCTGGATGCCCATTTCCTCCCGCCGCACATAGGTAAAGTCCTTGCGGATGGTGCGCGTGATGGCGGCCAGGAGGTCCAAGGTCGCAATCCGCTCGGGCCCCCGCGCGAAGCGCCGGGCCCACAGCAGCAGTTCATGGTTGCGGTCCGGGTATTGCCGCTCGATCGAGCGCAGCAAGTCGGGCATGTCCTCCTGGTCGTAACTGAACGGATAGCGCAGGGCGGTGCTGGACACCGGAAATTCCAAGGTGCCGTGCGGCGTGTGGTCCAGCACGATGGTGCTGTCGAAGGTCAGCGTCTCCGCGCGGCCCGAAAAGCAGGCGATCGCCACGCAGTTGCCGAACACGTCGTGCATCCAGTGCAGCGACTGCGGCTTCGGGTCGATGTTGATCTGCGCATCCAGTAGCCGCTGATCGTAGCTGTCGCGCGGCCGGAACATGATCCGATGCTCGCCGAACGCCACCGGCTGGCGGTACCGGTAAGTGGTCGTGTGTCGAACCGTCAACCGCGCCATGGATTCCGTCAGGGCCCTCAGCGGCAAGGATGTGCGCACGGGTGCGGCAAAGCAATGCGTATGCCGCAACCCGGTTCACGTGTAGTCATGTCGGCGCAGTGCCATTGCCCCGCAGGCAAGTGGGGCCAGCGCCGGCGAGTCGCGCAAGCTTGTTTGCACGACAGTCTACCCCATCGGCGTTGCAAAAGCATAAGGATAAAGGGCGGCCAGGCGACGATGGACAGAGTGAGCGAACCTCCCGCCGGCCCAACGCCCAGAATACGCCCGTGGCGGGATACGCCGGCAAAGCGCCTCATGGCGACGCTCATCGAGCCGTTGGTCTACGCCATCAACCGCCCCGCCATGGCCTGGTTTACCCGCGCCTTCTACGATCTCGCCCTGCGCTTCAACGGCATCGCCATCAATTTCAAGGGCCGCCATGGCCTGACCGCCGCCGAGGAACGCTTCCTCGCCCGCCATTTGAACCGTGCGGAGCCCGGCGTGTTGCTCGACGTCGGCGCCAACGTCGGCGCCTACGCCCGGCGCTTGCGGGCGCTTTGCCCCGCGGCGCGCATCGTCGCGTTCGAACCCCATCCGGAAACCTTCCGCCGCCTGGCCGCCAACACGGCGTCCGATCGCATCGAAGTGGTAAACTGCGCCGTCGGCGCCGCGCCCGGCCGCCTCGACCTGCACGATTTCGCCGACGCCGATGGATCCACCCAGGCAAGCCTGAGCCGCGACGCGGTCGGCCTGTTCACCGGCAATATCGTGAGCCACGCCGTGGAGTGCACCACCATCGACGCCTACATGATCGAGGCCGGCATCCAGTCCATCGCCTTCCTGAAAATCGACACCGAAGGTTTCGACCTCGACGTGCTGCACGGCGCCGCCGGCGCCATTTCAAAGCGCGCCATCCAAATGATCCAATTCGAATTCATTCCCGCCGACGTAGCCCGCCGCATTTTCATGCGAGACTTCTTCGCCGCCCTCCCGGGCTACCGCCTGCACCGTTTGTGCCTGAACGGCGAATTGCTGCCGCTCACGGAATACAATGTAAAAACCTGCGAGATATTTGTGACCCATAACCTTATTGCACTTCCAAACAGGAAGTAGGACCCGCTATCCTAGAGCGGCTTCAGCCTGACTGGAAACATTTCGGCGCCCGTCGGGCCGCTCTAGGGTTGTTGTTTGTAGAGCATTTGTATCAGCCTCATCTGCCGCCTCCGCTATGCGATTCCAGTCAGGCTGAAAATGCTCTAAAGTGTCAAAGTTTTTTGGTTCTTTTATTCAAAAAAGAACTACTTTCCTTCTTTGACGCGCTGCGCAACGAGTCTGTCCGCCACCGGCCGCTCAGCGCGCGCAATCTCCCGCAGCGCCAAGTGCTGAAACATGCGCTGTGCCGCGCCCACCCGCGGCGCCTCATGCGCGGCCAGATAATCCCGCATCATATCGTCCGCGAACGCCGGCAACGCCTCGTAGCCGCCCTCGTAAATAATCGACTTGATCGCCGCGTTCTCGATCAGCCCGCGATTTTGCCGGATGGTGCGGCGGAATTGCCGCCGCCAGTCTCCCACCCGCCACGGCATGAAGCTGGCGATTTCGTAGCTCGCCCCGGCAACACCGGGCACGCGCGCACTATCCCAAGGCTCGCGCCGCGGATCGAGATTGTGCGCCGCCATGCTGCCAAGCAGCCCATCCCCCCGATACAAACCGATTGGCAGCCGGATGCCGCGCGCCACGATGCGATCCACGAATTCCAGCCTTAGCGCATGCAACTGCCCATGCAACTGCCCACCGACAGCCAGCGTCGCCGCCGTCGCCCGATGCATGCTGCGGCCGTTGATGGCATAGCCTGACACCGCCATCGCATAATCGTCCGTGGCAAGCCGTTGCGCCATCACTTTGAACGAATCCGGGCCGATCGTAACACTGCCATCGACACCCGCATAAGCCAAAGCCGGGGACCGCAGCGCATAAAAAAACTGGTTGATCGCGTTGGCCTTGTCGGCCTGAGCGATGGCAAAAACCTCGATCGGCGCGCCGCTCCGCGCAGCCGATTGCGCAATCTCCAGGCTTGCATCGTGGCTGCCGTTGATAATGACCGTAATGCGGGCGTTGATGCCGGCTAATGCGGCGGTGACGCTATCGAGGCAGGCTTGCAGCCGCGCGGCTTCGTTGGCGCAATAGACGGCTACCTGCCAGTCTAGCATGGTAGAAGAAGCAGTTCTTTTTTGAATAAAGGAACCAAAAAACTTTTGTCCTTAAGAGTAAAAGTTTTTTGGTTCGTTTTTTCAAAAAAGAACACTTCCTTCCTACTTCTGCACATCTCGCACCATTGCAGCCACCCTCGCAACATCTCCCGGATGGTCCCTGACCCAAGCTGCCTGACCCGCATGATAACTCATAATCCGCGCCGCAACATTCGCCGTTGTCAGCCGCACGCCGAAATCCGCCGGCGTCGCGGCACCCGTCATCCTCGCAATCATCAAATCCCCCAAACCGGATTGAAAATGCACCGACTCCCACACAAACCGCAGCCGGTGCGAAACATCGCCCGGCGCCGGCAGAGCCTCGGTCGTATACGGCGCATAGCCACTGAAATCCCAGATCGCGGCGTTGGCATCGGCAGCCTCAACCCCGGCGACGAGCGCGCTTTTCCATGCATCGTAATCGGCATCGATGCCAAGTTGCCGCAACGCCTCCATTTCGTCCACATAGTTTGGCGGTATGACCAGCGTCACCGCCGCCCCATGGGCACGCGCGACGCGCACCATCTCCACCACTGGGGCGATCTGCAGCACCTTGTCGCGTCGCCAGGCGGCATATTGCGGAATTTTTGCCTGATCCTTGTTCATCATCAGCCGGTAAAACCCATCATTGGCCGCCCA
>Ga0116229_10004648_pt1 | contig 22522 bp, 19 predicted proteins | sample S1TSphgellanicum_3_FD_87313 | JGI IMG/M metagenome (GOLD analysis project Ga0116229, IMG submission 87313) | Host-associated microbial communities from peat moss isolated from Minnesota, USA - S1T2_Fc - Sphagnum magellanicum MG | ecosystem: Host-associated > Plants > Peat moss > Unclassified...
ACTCGGACTTACACCTAACAAATAATAGGTAACTAATAGGTTTCCTTAAAGCTTATATTATAAATGAACACTTGACATTCGACACAACTATTTACCTTATTTAGGACTATTTCTAGCAGTGAGTTCAAACTAGAGCAGTGGGACTGTGTAGTCTTGGCTATCGGTAAAAATGGGCTCCACTAGTTTACTTCGGGGGTGCTACTTTCAGTTGCTTGAAACTAGTGTGGTTAACTACACATGTTGTGCAGTTCCGAAGGCAACATAGCTAACTGCAGTTACTGTAAAAGTGGTGCATCTAGGTATCCAAGGCATAATATCCGGACAGTGGAGCCAATGCACTAAAGTAAGCGGTTAACTTTGGATCCCATAGCATTGAATCCGCTGCACGCAATATAAATGCTTGGTTCATCTCTTCCGACTCTGGATATATCTAATAAAAAATGCTTTGCCTCCAGGCAACTTGTGAAATTGTGCTTGGAGAGGTACCTCAATTTACATTGCAGTCTTCGCCCACCTCCCCCGACTTTGAATCAAGAGTCCGTCTTTATGCCAGGCCGCTCCTTCCCAAACCAAGCTCTGTTCGGACTTGTTGTTTTGGGCCCTGCGTCGTTGCTATGTATTTGTATTCGCATTTCTAGTTGTTATCCTCTTTGGGTATTACTAGAACTTAAGTTTGCAACTTGAGATTTTCTATGAGTGATTAAGAAATAATTGTCGTACTTGGGGGGGGGAGGGGGGTTTCACCTCATAGCAGGAAATATAGATTTTTCGAAGTGGTTGCTCATGTGATATGATGAACGCATGGCGAAGTGTTTGCTGAATTTGTTGAGCTACCAAGTCTACAAGGACGCATTTAAGCAAAGTTTGTTATTTTTGGTTTCTTGTGTGTATTGGCTACACACACTTCTGGTCCAAGTGTCTAGCCATGTCATCCTCAAGTCGTCAAGGTTCCATCTTCTACATGTAGTTCTTGCAACCGAAGTGAAAGCTTTGTGTAGTCCTTTCGTGACGGGAATTTGCCACTCATGAGCTCTGAAAACCTTGTTGATTTGGTGTCTTCATTTCATGAGATGAACTTTCAATCTGTGCCTTGAACTTCAATTGATTTATGTGCTGTTACAGGATTCTTTTAAGAGCATTCTAGTTAGAGGCAGGTCCTTTTCTACACGAAGGATGTCATCCACATCTATCGGGTTAGGTCGTAAGGATGAAAGGATGCCAAGCAGAGAGGACCTGTCTCGAGCATTTTTTTGTTCGGCGGCCGTTTATGAATCAAGCAACGAGAGAGCCGAAATCATGCTCCAAAACACCCAGCGTGACTACCCAACCATAAAGTTTGAAAAGGTCCACATGTCACTCGACCTCTTTGGAGAACACAAGTTTCTCGTGGCATATGCAGAAGATGCCATCTTCATCGCCTTTCGAGGCACCACAAGTCTTGAAGACATTGCCACCAACTTAAAGTTGGCCAGGGATTCAAGGTTCGGGGGTGCGTTCCATTGCGGATTCTTCAAGCGCTCGGATGTTTTCTTCAAGCCTGACTGCAACCCCATCCTAGGATTGTTGAGTCTCCAGAAGCGCATAATTTTTTGTGGTCATAGCTTGGGTGGGGCTGTGGCACACATGGTGTTATTCCGTCTCTTTGTGGAGAACAATTGGAATTTCGAAGATGTAAGTCACTATTCACAAGAGTGGTTTTCAACTTACAGTCAGATAAATAATAATTCAGTTGTTATAAGTGAATTTGTACTTGCAACTCCGGGGTCCCGTGGATTATGTTTGTAAATAAAGAAAAAATATTTGAGTGGTTCTTTGTGGATCTATTCAACTACAAATAAATATGCTAATTATCTACCATGCTTTGAATTGCAGGGAGTATTCCCCGATTCATTGATTTCTATTGCATTTGGAGCACCTCATGTGTGTGATGAGGATGCTGCTCGAAACATCAATGAGGATGAAAACCTCAGATGGCGGTTCACGAACTTTGTCAACCAATCAGACCCTGTGCCATGCCTCCTCCACAGTATTCCCCACACTCTGGCAGTGGTTGCAACAAGTTTGAAGTCAAATGAGAATGTTCAGAAGGAGTTTGCACTTCAAGGGATTGGGACCTTCCTTGGCCGATGCATAGATGGGTATACCCGTAGTGGTTTTCTCCAAGGTGCGAGTGCAGCATTGATAGCAACTTTTGATATAGGCATGTCTAAAATTGCTAGGAAAAGTAAGACAATATTTGCTCAGCACCTGCTTGGCCCGCTAGCACAACGAGCAGCCCCTAGGCCAGGAACAAGCAAGTATAATAAGCCAGAGTTTTATCCTATTGGCTATTACATATTCATTGAGAGACAAAGCGACGACTGGCGTGATGGGGATCGCCCACGATTCAATGTGCATCGTATAAATGATAAGAGTGCAGATATGACAAGGAAGTTGGCAGATGTGCACTTTGGATTTCAAGACTTGGAGCATCACGAACTCCGAAGCTACAAATCAGTATTGATTGAGTCTGATTTCATGGACTCACCACAAGTTCCTTCTATACAATATCAAATGAACAATGTTGTCTCTACACCCACCCCCATTGTAAGTACAATATAATTGCTTTAACCTTCTCCAAAGAATGAACCAAAATTAACTATTGCCTTCCAGTAACTTTCCAATTGAAAGCATTTGTGTCTCACCTTGGTTTAAGAATAGAATTCATCCTTTGGTAAAAATTGTTATGTTAGTGAATGTTGTGTTCCAGTCTCAAATCTAGATTACAAGTGTAACTTGCGATATTCCTAGACACATTGCACTCAAGATGATAAAAAGGTAGAAAAACTTATATAACTCTAACAAATCATTTCATTGTAAATTCTAAGAGACTATAGCAATTTGATTCCATGCTCGAAGACAAGTTTCACATATGCAGACATAACTTGTGACTTTATTGTCAATACTCAAGTTCAATCTTTCATTATTCTAATGATCATCATCTTGGCTAGATCACAATGGCACAATACAAAAGGGTTGACTCTACTCGACCATACATCACAATAACTGGGGAAAATTTACTATTCCTTATAGAACCCATCAAGATCATCGACATGGAGATATGGTTGACAACAAAACAAGAAGACAATGAGATTGTTGTTGTTAGACCAAGCGACCTCAAGGAGAACTCAAAGATCGACATTTCCTTTCTCACAGTCAAGACGGCTTTCAGGCAAGGATCTAAAATTGTCATGAGGGTAACCTAGGATCCCCCAACTATGTTTGAATATAGATGTAACGTCCAAGTTGGAGTGTAGTTGAAACAATTTCTAAATTAGAATTTGTGGTGCCCCTACAAGTGGGATGGATCTAGCTACAAATTTATTATCACAAGAATGTATGATTGTGGTCATGATCTAATTGCTCACATTGATAAAGGAAATGTTGATCTGCAAGCAATCAATGGCATTATTCTTCAGAAGTTATCAAGTGATTATGGAGGATTTTGTTGATAGTTTAATAGTCCATATCAATATATCAAATTATGATAAGCAAGTAAGTGGCATTCCTTGCAACCTTGTTTAGAATTTGTGAGGGTGAAGGTGTTGAACACCTAAATGTGCTACTAATCATAATTCCTTGGTTGTTTCTAGGGCTTCTTGGGGAATCCACCTACTATTGCAAGAAAGCTTGCAAAAATTGTGGTAATCATGAGGATCATGAAAGACTTTGGCACTGATCCCTTGCCTGATCATCTATCAAAACTGGATGAGATCATCCAATGTGAGTGTTGATTGTTTTTAAGCACATGGTTTTGGATTCAATGATGACACAATCAATCTGGAACGTAACTGAGAGTTCACATCATTGCAAGCAAGACGAATGTCAACAACTCTAAGAATAATCAAATTCAGACAAAGTATAGATCTTATTTAGTGTGTATTTTTGTACTTTGTAATGAAGTTGGAACATTGTAGGTGCACCTGGTCTACAAGGCAAGAAACTATCTCCAATACTCATTGAAGGTGACATTCAAGAAGCCAATAATATGACAAAGACCGTGGCAGATTTCTTATCAAGTGGGTAAGTAGTCTATCATAGTGATCTATTTTCCATAGGAAATGCAAGATAATCAATCAAACTTTATAAGACTAGAATGTGTTTGACAATTTTTGGAACTAGTGTAAAATTTAAGGGGACTTTGTGCAAATGGTCAAATTAAATGATACTTATTTTAATATAAACTAGTTAGTACTAGGTAAAGACTAAAGGGAGGGGTTCGTTTTAGTCTTGTCAGTGTGTCCATGGCCTTAACAATACCTGACATTGTGATTATTACATTGGTGGTTTTACAGCTTTCTATTTTCTTATTGGGCCATGATTGCTGGACTTGTTTTTCTTCCTCCTCCAGTAGCTGGCGTTGGTTTGATGATAGGTTACATATCCATTGGGATGATTCGTTACATAGGCAGTGGGTTGACTATTCATCAAATGATTAGAGGAGGAGCTACACAATTCATAGTTGATGATTACAAAAAAATAGTAGTTATTGCATGTGAAGAGGCATCTAAATGGTCTACATCCGAGCCCACATTGCATGTGAATGCCAATTTGGAGCCTGCATCATTGGAGGAGGAGCTTCAAATTCAAGGTCAGCACCTTCATGTTTGGATTTTGGCACTTGTCCACCAATGTCTTTAAGGGAGCTTATTTTGAACTAGAATAGGCGTTGCATAGTGTGTTATGTATATGACATATTGTGCAATTAGGCTTATTCCTATTGAAATAGATCGGTAAAAATATTGACATTAGTTGGTATTATGTTGAAAAGAACCTCACAAAGTCGAATATGTTCATAAAGTTTGATACTTGCAAAATGAAGCCTTACAACTTGTTCTTTCAAATTTGGTGCAATATTTATTCAGTTGAAAGCAGTACCAACACTTTTAAGGGGATGGTTCAAGAGGCCCACTTGTACCCCAATAAAACTATGGGATCAAATTTTCCACAGCTGAAGCACAAGTTTGCTAAAAACTCGGATCCCAAGTGCAGAATCAACTTACTGAAAAGGATTAAGATAATAGTGAACACAGGACATTTGTTCTCCCAAGTTGTGGGGCGAAAACAATTTTGGGGAATTTTGGGGGCTGAGGATGCTGGAAAGTCGACCTTCATCAAGGTGAGTATTAATCAACATACCATCTTATCTATTTATTGTGCAAGCCCTTCAATAGGTGCATAAGTTCTTATCATGTCTTGAACATCTTATATTTTGTAAGCTTGCTCAAATTTTCCTAAAGTACCAGGCTCATGGAATTTTAGTGTATGTGGAGTGCCTTATCCTCATTAAACCATTTGCCTCAACAATAACCTTGCTTGACAAGGTGCCTCTTTTCATTCTCAAACAAAATCACAACCATTTAAAATTCTACAAGATGTTTATGTTGAGTAAGAACCTCAAACAAGGGAATTCTGGGAATTTGGGTCTCATGTCTGGTAGGACTCTTCTGGGCATCATTTCCAGAACTCCTTGATTCATGATGCTTACCCAACACATTACTTGACTATTCAAGATCCATCATTGGTACATGCCAATTTTGAAAATATTGTTGTCACTATGGCATTTGCCAATGTTATCCAATCTCAAAGAAAAACATTAAATGCTCAAGGAGAGTGGGTGTTTCCAACTAGAATTTATTTTTTCCAACTTTCAATTCAGTTTTTTTGTAGTTAGACTGGGTTTGCTTATGTATTTTGGTGTTTGCTATGGGGCTTGTATAATTTTCCCTTGAACTCTGACCACAAGCCATCTCTATATACATGTGCCGAGACATCTCATACTGTTCGTGTTGCTTGGTATCCTAGAAAGCACTTGAAAGTTTTGGCCCTCCAAATCCACCCAGGTTACCCCGCTGTGGGAGATCATTTCACTAATCCGTTGTGGAAGCATACAAACTTGCAGATTCTGTATGGTTGGTGGACATCCCTGGCCGCGATGGTTTGCAGGGAAATGCAGAGAAGTGTATCCAATTTAAAGATCTCCCAAATTTGTGTATTCTAGTTCTTCAATTCCTGGTACATAACCATCATCTTTTTCTCTTTCACTGTCTTTTCCCAATTCAAGCATTTAAAAGTTTCATGTCCTACATCGTAACCAAGGTTTGGTTTTCCGATTTGTAAATTTTACTAGTTCTACTAATATTTCTATTTTTTGGTAGAACTTACACTTGTGCACAAGAAATTTTCCAAAATTTGTCAAAATAGCAACAAAATTTGTCAAAAAGAATCATTGGCTTTATCCCCATGTAAACTTGGATTGTAGGCGGCCCTGTACTTGATTTGCCTTTGAATATCTAACAATGTTTTTCTTGGGACCAATTGCATGGATATGTGAAGTTGGGGATTTGTTAAATGACTACTTTGAGGCATATTTGTTGTCCTAGTTTAAAGTATTTAGTATCCAAAAAACCATTAATTAATGGTTTAAATGCAATGTATTTCTTAAGAAATTTAACAACTAACTGGTGTTGAGTTTTTTGGCATAAGGGTCAATTCAATTTTGTTTTTGGAGATGGTTTATGCAGGGTGATATCAAGAGTGGCCAGAAAGACATGTATCAGGAAGTTAAAGGTTGGCTTCCCACATCGGAGATCAAAGTAGTATTCAACAAGGTGGACATGAATTTTCAGCCTGGTGAGGAAGATGATGAAGCTGGCTATTTTGAAAGGCAAAAAGAAAACAGTGCAGAACAACTGGGTTGTCCAAAAGACAACATTTATTATGGGTGTTTTAACCCCAGACGCTCAAATGAATGCAAGAATTGAAGGATCTGGGCGTCCTTGGATTTGAAGAATTTTTTCAGGAATTGGGAATATTGGAGGGACAGGAATTGACAGAGTCTGGCACCCTAGCTGGTGAGAATTCTTTCCTAGGGCTCCATGTTGCCTTTCACAACCATTCACACACATCTTAACTAGAAAAGCAACATGAAATCAAATTTTATATGTTAGATATCAAATATCTAAAGTATCACATACTTGTAATTTCTAAAATGTGAACTTTGGCCAGTGCAAAAAAAGATAAATAAGTTGATATGTAAATTTTCAAACCGAAGATGAAGGCCTATCACAAAAATCAGAGAAAAAGAATTTAGCATTCATTGGTGTAACACATGGTATTGGATGCAGCCTTGTCATTGTGATGGATGAATGGTGATCAAGGGCAATATATTCTCCAACTGTTTGGTGTACAAAGTACTTAAGGGTCCACATTATACTTGGGAAGCCAGCTGATCCCACCTGCCTTTCCTTGTGGCACTGGTGATGCAAGCAACAATACATATTCTATGTAGGGGAAATATTTCATTACACAATATTGTCCAGTGTGATCTCAATGTGAAATTTCAAGTTGAATTTGGACTTTATGGACATTTTTAGCATTCATTGATATTGTGTTGTGTATGCTTAGTCAATACATTTCCAAGACCATGTTGAAACAATTATCTTTAACTAAGAATTCCTTTATTACTTATTGGAATGTTGGCATTAAATTTATGATTTATTTGGGAAAGAAATCCACTTGCTTCCACTCAAGATAGTTGATGGGTATCTCTAGACAGCTCATAGTTCACTTGGCTTGAGAAAAATACATTGCAATAGCAAAATAGATTAAATAAAAAAGCATAAGCTTAGTCATAGATCATGTGTTTTTGAAGATTGGTGGCATTTCATTTTTTAACTGAATTATACACATAAAACATCAATTGCATTATATTGTTCTTGCAGTTATCTCCCTAGGTTAGACTTATGTTCTTGGAAAATATGGCAAATATGGCTTAATAGTTTTGTAGGACATTGAATGATTGGATTTTACACAAATTGAAACAAGCCCAGCTCTTTCCACAAAAGTTTTAGTAGTGCCCAAGAAATGCAAGGCCATTTTGTGGCAAGTGGGTTGCGCCTATAACCACTATCAATTTCCTTTCTTGATATGAGTGTCACCGTCCACACAAGAAGGTTATGCAAAATCAAGAAATGGGATGCACATTAGAATCACAAGTTGCCAAGCTCAAAGCTACATGAAAGCACTTCATTGAACATAAAGCAATAGCCCCCATAGAGAAGTGGAAGCTTTTGCATATCTTTGAAATTGCAAAAGAAGCTCCACAACAGCCATTTGAAGATAAGATGGCACTGACGTGTAGGCAAACCATGTGAGAGTTGTTTTCAATGTGGCAGATCATATACATAAAATACACTAACATTTGTGACAATGCCTTGCCAGAAAAGTTACTACTAATGATGCACCACAAAAACTACTCAATGCTCCCCCAAGCCCATGGTTGAGAATAACAAGATTCCACGCTTTCAGGTTTGCATAGTCCGGAGTCAGGAACATCCCCATTGAATCTTGCTCGTGTTAATATTCTCCAAGAAAACCTATAGTGAACTCAACAATCTTTTCCAATGTCTCTTTCTTCCCAACACACAATACAAGGCTATGTCGGTGGAAGGAGAAGAGCCCAACTATGAGGCAGAGATTATCATTAGGCTGGAATTTAGCTTTAACACTCATTCCATTCAACAATTGCAATTGTACAGATATCTATATGACATGCCCTTGACATCATCACTGACCATCCGACCATAAATTCAGTGCCATACTAACCAGCCCAACTAATCTGCCTCTGATTCATGTGAACCAAATGTAAAATTCAGCACCGCATGCAACAATGTAGCATCCATCACCAGACTGGTAATGGTAGTTCTTTATTCAACACCTCCCAAATCATAACCAAACAATCAGACATGTATTCCCCACAAAGACATCAGACTCACAACCAGTTTGAATGATCCATTGATGAATAAACATCCCCTCTTGAAGCACAACCACACTGTATACACGTGACCTGGTAGTCCCCTAAAAGACATCATATTCCAAACCACTTTGAATGATCTGCTCATGAACACTCCTACCCTCTTCAAGGCCAACTACACTGCCACATGCTTTGAGAACCCCCCACAAAAAGAACAGAGCTTGGTAGCACACACCCTCCTGTTGCATTTGTCGAAATATTACCAGTGCCTTCTACACTAGGCAGCATCATGGCATTCCAAGTGACTGCATTTTGAGATGGCGTCATCTTGTTGAACACTCTCCAAGCACCCTCAATGCTCCCACATTTTGCATACATGTCTAATAAGCTACGCCCCCATTGCCACAGAAGAGCTGCATGGATTTGGGTGCTTTTGACAGCTATTTTGAACGCAAAATTTCTTTCTTGCATTAATGGCTGCAGCATCTCTATATCTTCTCACGCACATTCAGCTTCCAGTTGTAGCAGCACAAGCGGGGTTTGAAAGTTGAAACCATGGATGGGTTCAACCCTCCAAACAATACAATACGGGTGTAGTTGAAGTTATTAGCATGTTTGGAGCAACCAAACTTTTTGCCACATTTGTTAGGGAAAGCAATTACTTGGATCTTGCCACATTTTGGCGCACTCCATGAACTTCATCTTCTTCTTTTAACACGAACTGGAGCAATTGCTTCCATCTCCTCTGCAAGCATACTAGATTAAAAGTTTCTTTGTGGCAATCATGGAGAAGCTCCTTCCAACCACTTCATTGTATGATTTCAACAGCGACTTCGGCCATTTAGGGTTTCCAAAGTCCGAATCATGGAACATTTTTTTGGCAAGCTCAAATATTTGCATCCGTGACATCAGCAACTTTTTTGTATTGCATCCGCAATTCGGCTTTATTCATCAACAACTTTTGCAGTATATCGCACTTCTAATTCCTAGAGCGCACCGGATAGAAACAGAGGCCCACCATTCAGAGAGATCACGGTAATTGTAAGCTTTCTTGTGTTGTTGCTCTTTCTGTGTCTGCCCACTGTTGACCTGAAAGATTGGCCACGTTCTGTGCAAGACCTAATACCTCATGGTGGCCTCTGTGCGATCAAACTACAAAGATTTGAAAGGAAGCGTTTTTTTGTAGTCCCTGCAGGTCAGAGAGAAACTGTGGCGGGAGTTTTTTTCTGGTTCCTTCGCCATGGTGGCATCACAGATGAGAGGAGAAGGTAACAACTGAATGTCAATCCTATCAAAGTGTTGTTGTCAATGGAACCATAACTTGTGTTGATGTCAATCTTGTTGATCTCTCAAGTGGTTGTTATCCTGCATTAGCCTAGACTTGGTAGAAATTTTTTTAAGGTCCTTTGCACTGGCGGGAGAGTAGAAGTAGGTTGGAAGAAGGCACACAAAAAACTTACCAAAAAACCTTTCAAAAAAAAAGTTAACAATTTAAATCCGAAAAGTCTAATTAGAATGTCTAAGTCTAATTTAAAAGTCTAATTGCCATCTAATTAGACATCTCTAGCCTAATTAGTCGGAAACAACGTTTTTTTCGGGTAAAAATCGCCAAAAGGTGACACACCAGGGAGCCAGCGACAAGTCCATTATGAAAAAACTAGGGTTTTAACCTGAAGTTTGCACCTAATGCTACTGTTGCCAAGTGGCAGGATCGCGACATGCAACCAAAAAAACAACCCTAATTTGCCTCTCTCACACTGTCATTACAATAAAACTTTTCGCCACCTTATATGTCTCTGTTGTGTGTGCATTGCTAGGAGGTGGCAAAACAATGAAACATAAGATTTGCCAGCAACATTTTTCGAGTTAAAATTTTAATGTGTAGGTATTAGGATCTTGCCTTGGGATCTGATATGTGATTGCAATTTTTCTGTAAAACGGCAATGTTGTGTTTATAATAATTTTGTTGGTGTAGAAATTTAGAATCAGATTTGCAAGTACATTTTTTTCATTTGCTTGTTTTTTGTTTTGGGACTCAAAATTTGGATCAAAATTCTGAGAGCTTGTGGTTGATGAGGGAACTCAGAATGATGGACATGGCATACGAGCAAGCATCACAAATAAATGACACCGGGATTTGGCAATTTCGGCTACTTTCAGGCCATCGGGGTTGTTTGTGTTGCTGTTCAACGAGATTTGGGAAATGAGGATGCTTGCTCCATCAAGCTTTGCTTTGGAGGAAATTTCATATTTAGCTTTGCATGTGTACATCTTGAAGTAAACTATGAGCTTTGAGTTTTGAAGTTTGATTCTTCTACGTTTTAATTTCTAGCTTTTGAAGTTCTACAATGTTGAATGTACACCTCTAAAGTTTAAACTTTGAAGGTCTGAACTTTTTTTGGTTATTTTAGGTTTTGATTTTCTTATTTGTTGGCTCTTTTAAATTTTGATTTTCTTATGTTAGCTCTTTAAGGCTTTTTCATACTTCAGTGGGTTCAAAATCGAAACTTCATTCAGCATATTATCATAGTTGAGTAACACGCTGCGCACAAGTCTTGCAAGTTAATGCACTTCATAACTTTGTAAAGGGTTTTTTCTCTTACAATTAAATGTGCCTTTGTAGATTCTGAAGAACTTCCGATTTCGCCCCATCTTTCCTCTCTCCTTTCATCTTCAAGACCAGGCTAGTCCATCTTCATCTTCCCCAAAATTCTCACCTCTTGATCTTTGTTCCTTGAGATCAAAAGCATTGAGATTTGGTGAAAATTCATGGAGTGGGGTTGGAATAGATGAAGTTTATTTGATGTTATCCTCATCTCCTAGTTTGTGAATCTCCTAGATGTTAAAACGTAGGAGGCGACCACAACAGTCAATCTTAGGTTGAGCAGAGGAGACAGACAACAGGACAGTAAAGGCAAAAGAGAGTGATGGAGATGGATAGCTTGAGAATGGATTCACCTCACTCACCATGTTGTCAGGTTGTTTCTTCAATTTCTGAGCAAGGTATAGTAATGAACACACTATTTTACAATCCTCTGCATCAGATTTGTGAATCCAGTTTTGTCATTGTTCTTGTTGGAGCTCTTTTTTTGTGGCGTGTGTTTTTTTGGATCTCATCTTTCCTTTTGTGACTTCATGTCTTTCTCTGGTTTCTTGGATGCTCAAACACCTCTCCTATTGCTCTCCTTCATTGCTTTGCATGGCCATCAGTCTTGTCATTATCACATTCTTGTTGATTTTCTTGTTACAGTGGCGGGGTGCAGATTGGGAAAAATACAGTGGTGGTGTGCCAATTTTCTTTCAGTGCTCTTATTTTCATGTTCGTCATGTAACAATTTTTTAACAGCAGCAGTTTGTTTTAAATCCTATGACTGGTGCCAATCAATCAGTCGGTTCTTTTCTTAGGACAAAATATTTCAGACAACTTGACAACAATCTCTTCCAACAGCAATGACTCAATTCCTCTGGAGTGGGGAGGATCACCACTCTTGTTAAGGTGTACCCGGTATGGTGCATCAGGATTAGAGCAAAGAAGTTATGATAATTGTGGTGTACTTGATAAATATTGTTTAGTTTGATGTGCACGGGTTGCCTTACAAGGGCTGTTGCTCCATCATAATTCAGAAATAGGACTGTCGGGTTTACAACTTATATGAAGCAATGGATCTGCACTTTGAAATTGGAGAGTTAACAATTGTATGAGTGGACATATGCAACTTAACACTTCTAGTTGCATTCTAGCCTAGTTACAGTTTATAGCAATTGACAAACAAAAATAACATCTGAAACCAGCCTTGAAACTGTGGAGAAAACTGAGCCCAAAAATTGGATACAACCCTGCCCTGTACTAGGTCTGAAACCTAAGGTTCCTACTAGCTATAAAACGAGGGAACTGAAAACTTGCAGCCAAAAGCTGAGAAGAAACAACTGAATTAATTGGGGCGAGGAATACTCATTTGATTGATTTTCATACCCTTCTTATAAAGGTGAGGTCCCTGGGTGGGGGTCATTCCTTGAATTTAAGGGCCTAAGAAGAGGCAATAGCCCAATCTGGCCATACATTTTGGGGACGAGTCCCACCTGTGTGGACCTTATGCATGGTAAATAAAATGTACATGTCTTAAACGATTATGCCAGAATTCTTCTAGGAGACAATATATTATATATTTGGCATAAAATTGCTGAACCTGACAGGCTAATAATACAACAATAGCGTTGTCCAGAATACTAGAAACCAGAAAGAAAAAGATGCAAAGCAAAAAAAACTCGAATAGAAAAGAGAATTGATCTTTGATCATTCACGAGAGCATGAAGAGCCCCAAATTTACAAAATTAAGAGTCCAATAGTATAAGTCCTACAGATGAACAGGTTCACATACCCAGAAAGCCAACAGGATAGTGTAACAGATGGGAAGTCCTGATCCATGCCATCATTCATTCATGAGAATGAAAAGCAAGCATAACTTAGGACAGGACAATGGTCACAAACAGACTTTAGGAAAAGTGGGTAAACAAAGTACACTTATGTACTGTCAAGGCTCTCACCATAGAAAGAGACAACAGAGTCAGTTGCCCCAGCTGCCAATAGGATGCTGTAGGGATGAAAATGTAAGGCACTTATGGGACCAATCCTTTGTCCCAAAAAGCTGCTGTTCCGGTAATGAACCATGCCAAGCTGTACTCCACTTGGGCTGAATGTTTCAATGGATTGCTTACTTGATCCAGTTGCTATAAGAGGGGCATGTCGGTGAACAGCTATGGAAGTCAAGTGACGCTTGTTGGTGTACACCTCCAGGTAAGGCCGTGAGTTATTTCTTAAATCCAGGAACTTCAAATCTCCAGCTGGTGATGCTGAAATCATCTGGCAAAACAAAAGAAAATGTTTTGTCTTTCTGTGAGACGTTTTTACACCTTCTCCCAACCCTTTTTGCCTCTTTGCCCTTTGTTGTTGGGTTCCTCTGCTCTCAACCAAAGCAAGAACGAAAAGAAGAAACCTGGAACAAACCTTTCAAAAGAACTAACCTTGAAATGATCAGGTCCAGGTAAGAAGTCTAGTCCCACAACTCTCTCTGCATGTGGCTTCATGGCACAAACAAGCCTGCACAAACACACAAAATGTTTTTTCTTTTTTTATGCAGTAAAAGGTTAGAGCGAGAGAAGCAAATAGTCTAATAAGAGACATTGATGGTATTTTGCTGAAATTGTCATCATCAAATTTGCAGGAAAAAATGCTCCACAATAATGCCCATTGTGTTATTCCCAACCCAACAAGAATTAAAGTGCAATCATAACCTTGTAGGTATAGAATCACCAAAACTTACATATCCTGGCGACTGCGTATGTCAAACACTCTGACAGAGCCATCACCGCAGCCAGCAAGGAAATGAGCACCATGTAATTGAGAAGCAGCCTGCAAAAGATGTCTCCCACCCATCACCAATAATGAGAACTCTCTACAAATGACAACTTACACCACCACCTTGCTTGGATATCGTGCAGTTGAGACAGATGATCATCAACCTCATGGAGCAGGATGGGACCAGCCTTTTGCACAGCTGAACCTCTTGTCAGAGAATCTCAAACCTGTCAGTTTTTGTTGTTGTGTGAAGTCAGGGCCTCAATTCAGAAAATAAGTGTTTCAAAACAGCAAATTTCTGTAAATCCAACAGAGGACAGAGAGAAGGCTCATGGCCTCCTAGTTGTAAGCAGATATATACTGATCTTACCAATGCAGAAACACCACTTTCTGAGTGTAAGGGAATACTGGAGACTAGCTGCTCCTGATCCAAGTTCCAAACCGCAATCAATGAAATCTCACCAGATGCATACTGCACATGGAAAAGTGCAATCTTTTTATACAAAATCATGATTTCACGGTCATCCCAAAAACCGTTACACTTCATCAAAAGCTCCCTTTTACACTTCATCAAAGCAGCAGCTTGCTACCCCTCCCTATATGCATATGATTACACAAGAGAAAGGGTTCAAAACATAAGTAGAAAAACAATTGTCAATATCAAGTTGCTGCAAGGGAAGAAGACCCAATGAACAATCAACTACTAAATTGAAGGCATGAAAGAAAACGTTCTACTACACAGACAAAAGACAGCATAGCTTAAAGAAGGGTGCATCCATTTCTAGTTTGTGGAACAAGGAAGAGTTTCCAAGTAAAAAGTTAGACAAATACAATAGGGGGACATTGGTGTGTCGAAATTTTCATATAACCATGAATTGGCTGCAAGAATAGTAGTGATGATGCAAAATACCAAGCAGCCGGTCATCTGTTGCCAGTCCACAACGGCACTGATGCTTCGGGCCCCAGGTCTATGACCCTGCACAGTCTGCCATGCTGTTGCTAACTGCTGATTATCCTTCTGTGTGTAATCTCTCCAAACTCTCACGATACCATCACCTGATCAGATGAAAAAACATCATATAAAGAAAAAGAGAAGACTGTAATCCATGTAAAAACCTCTGACAAGATTTGTAGTGTATTTGGAGCAACGCTTACTGAGCATAAAACCCACAGGGCATTTCAGAAAATGGATGCCCTGCATCTTTTTTTCCTGTGATACCTGGTCATTACCTGCCAGTTATCACAGGAATTTCTTCTTTTGTTTAATTATAAGTTGTTGATTTTTACCCCATGTAATGCCCTTGGCCATGAGCATTACCAGAATTGGGCCTACCTCAGTTCTACTTCACGCAGGCCTCTATCCGGTAATGCCCATGGCCTTGGGGTGTTGCCCTACACTTAACATCAGAGTGGGATTATGATATGGGAAAAAATTAGCAGCCACGATGCAAGCATTTTGCCAGTTGACAAGTTGAGAAAGAAAAAAAGGAACTGACTTGAAGCAACGAGCAGAAGACTGTCATCCAACTCGTTAAGTAAACAGAGCTTTGAAACACCCTTGTCAGGTGCATTGTGATTGTCAAAGGTATTGACGACTGTTCCCTCCTTGTAATTCCATAACCTGCAAAGCATAAGAACACAAATTTGATGACTTTTTTCTCTCTGTGGAGGGTCACACCCATTATTCTCAGATGTGTTGCAGGGAGGTTTTAAGTCTATAGTACTGCATCAGCTGTACCCACTGCAACTGTGCAACAAAGGAGAATTTTTGGCGAGGAGAATAGAAACCAACAATGTGGATTTACTGTCACCAGCCAGTTCAGCTGAAACATGTGCACATGGCACATGTCTTTTCATTTAGGGTGACAAGGACAGGCAAAAAAAAGAAAGCAATGGGAAGAAAATGGTGAACACCTGATGGTCTCCTTATCATCTGCGATACACACAATCGGCTTGAATGGGTGCAAGAGTAAAGCCTTGGTGCCTGTATCTGACACAGTATCCCAGTTTGCAACCTGCTCGCTCACTTTGCTCAAACCTGGTACCCCATTTAAATTTAATATCAGTCAACAGATCAGACCTGCTAAGAAATAGATGATTCTCATGCTTTCAAGAATATGTCATTCCCTTGGGAGGCTACAACTACAGAATTTTCCAAGCAACTACTACTCACTTGAATGATGGCACTTGGCGATGCCTGCAAGTGCCAAATGCTCTTTTTCCTGCCTCCTTGCTATGATCATATCCTCATCTTGTGCTGGCTCCAAAAGAGGCTGGGAGAAGTGGCAACAACTCCAGTTATACAAAGTTGACAGGGGTAGAGCAGCAGGAGCAGCAGCTGCAGAAGAATCGAGATTCAGTGTGGAAAGTCCAAAAGTCAACATTTCTGCTGCTGCAGCCACCTCAGCCAGTCCTCCTCCACCACCACAACCAGCTACATTTGAAGTCCTGGGAAGAACTGTAGACAAGGTCTGAATTCTGTCTCCAGAAATGTGGACAGACTGCCTGTTTGAAGAGTCCCATGATTTTGAAAAAAACTCCACAGAAGCAACTCGTCGAAAATTACCTACTGTTTGTGCCAGATATACAGGTCCAGCAGGAGGACTAGGAGGTGGTGTGGAGATGCGCCAAGTGCTTGCCAGATTTCCTGCCATGATTTCAACAGAAGAATCATCTTCTAAACCATACCCTCCCTTGCGTGGATATATGACAAGCTCAGCCCGAGTACCAGTTCAGAACTTGGTGGCAACCAAAACAACAACAATAGATGACAGACAGCTCAAGCCCACATTTGCACAATGAGGAATATGAATTGCAGAGCCAGAAAAAACATAATGCTGAAGCAACTGCAGCGATCTAGATAAAAGGGGGAGAAGATTGCCAACCTGATGCTGAGGCTAAACAGGAAGCAGAGCGGTGAATGACACCAGGAATCAGAGATGTAGGAGGCAGACAAGGGATTGACATGTTAGTCTGATGGGTGGGCAGCAACAAGCCACTGGACCCAGCTCTTGAAGCTTTTACAGAGTGCGCCTCAACTCCTGCAATTCTCAGCACTTGACGGCCAAGGCTTGCAACTCGGGGGTAAGGATCTCTGGCCAATGTGTAAACTGCTGTAATACACTGCACATAGACGTTTCCGTCTTCTGTACGCTTCCATGACCGCATAAATCCATCACTGGAACCTGGAGACTCTCCATGCAGTGATGTGTCTGACACAGGAGAGTTGTCTGCAGAATGAATGCAAGGAGAGAGGAACTGCTCAGAAAAAAAAAAGCACAGTTTACTGGGGGTGGGCCAGAAAGATGTGAAGTGTGGAACCCATTGGAAGACTTGAAGAACCCAAAGCTCTGAATCTTCTATGCTTTTACCTGAATACATGAATTGAGTGGAATAGAGGAAGCTGGCGCTTCTGTGATTCAGTCCAATTGGTGAGAACCCAGAGGAGTGAGAAGGTGGCTTGAGATATGCTGCAGCTGCCTGCCGAAACATCCAGTTGTGACTGGCAGCCAGCCTTGCCATTGCTGCACGGAGAGGAAAAAAAAGAGTACCCCCCCAAATCAACAATTTTCTCCCACCTCAAGCATTGCTCTTGGTCACATTACCTTCTCAGGAAACACTGATTTCCAAAGCTTTTCAACTATTGTGCTACTTTTTATTTCCATGCCACCCATAATAATCTGGAGCATTTTCAAGGTAAAAAAATTCGGCGGTGGTTCTTTCTTGAGGATCAATTATCTTTTGTTTACCTATAGCAACCTCTGCTCTGACAAGAGGACTTCCATCTGAGGTCACCCTCACAAGGCAGCGGGCAATTTCTTGCTCAGCAGCTTGGACATCTTCATCACCATCATCCTCAGATGCTGTGCTGCCTGCAGGAGAAGACTCAGCAGGTACTGCTACTAGTGTCCCCAGAGCATACGTAGCTGCAGCACGAACCTGTCCCCATTATAACAAGAGAGAGAAAATTTCAAACCCAATGGTTTTGTACTGCCACCACCTACCCACCCACCCCAGTGGTGACTGATTCCAGAAAGATGGAAGTTTCAAATCAATTGTTTGAAAGTGGAATCTGATATATACCTCAGGTTGTGGATCCGATAGAAGATGCCCAAGAACAATAGGTGCATGATCCCTAAGACCCAAAGCTACACCATCTGAGTCACCATCCCATAGCTTCCCAAGGCAAAGACATAACCATTGTAGAAGCAAAGGCTCAGCATGTTCCTCGGCCCCACCACTAGAAGATGCAGCAGCTGCTTGAATACGCATCAGGCATATACCCACCAGACCTGCTTGAATGCATGGAACCTGACCTGCTGGGTGCTCGTCCACAATGACTGCCAAGACAAAAGCTGCCATCGCTTGTTGCTCAGGATAGATATTCTCAGCAGAGCTCTTGAGGAACTTGATGAAATACTCGTGGCCCCCGTCTTTGACTAGATCCACCTGACATGACTGCAACAGCCGCCAACAAAAAAAAATATCACCAAACAGGAGTGCTGCTAATTGTCTGTCAAGAGTTATTATTATACAAGTCCTTGAAAAAAACAGAATGCTCACTAAACAGACATGAAGAAGAAGACATGAGAAAATTCTGGGAGAAAACTTCTTGAGCAAGGTGGATGCCTAAGAGCATCTCCACCAGTGCTTAGTATGTGGCCCTGCACTAAAAATCCTGGATGAGGTGCAGCAGTCATATCTAGTGGATCCACTTGAAGACTGCTGCAACCCAGAAAAAATGCACAGCTTCCAGGGCCCTGGAAGTGCTCTGGTAGAGTCTAATAAATACAGTTGAATTGTATTTATTGACTGCTCCCTATCTCTGATTGGGTAGATAGTTTGGTTGGTCCAGGTGTGTTGCTATTAGTAGTCTCCCACATACTTGCAGTCCCAGTTTTAGCTCTATGGGTGGGGTTGCAAAAAAGCAAATAACTAAAACTTGGATGTGAAATGTTTTTGCAGGGTCACATACTGAGCAATGCTGGAGATGCTCTAATTGCAACATGACCTTTGCAATGGAAAAATGATTAATAATTTTATGAAAGATTTTTTATGAAGAAAAAAGGGCATGAATTTTTACCTTGTCAAATGCTAGTATTTTGGTCCAGATAAACACAAGGACTTGTTGCAAATCAGCAGTTGTCAGCTTGAGCAACTTTAAGACATATGGAAATATTCCAACTGACAAAGCCTGATGCCACAAGCAGCAAATTGTTGCTTTTTGATCAGGCCAAAAAAATCAGTTTGAGAAAGAATCACAACGATGATGACAACAGCTACATTCATCAACCATGTGAGAACTACAGTCCAACCCTTCAGCTACCCCAAAACCATCATTCCTATTCCACAGATGTGTTAGTGACTGTCACTTGAGAGAAATTTCTGAGACTGACGTTTCTTAGTTTTCCAGTTTCAATGAGGCAGGGATATACCAAGTCGACAGCCCATGCTCCCATGTCCAGGAATCTCCCCAAAAGCCCCAGAGCACGAAATCTATGTGATTGGATGTAAAGGACCTGCACGTTGATCCAACCATCACCCATTCATTCAATCATGCATGAAACCCAAAACTGGCAGTGTTGACAGAATCTCATCAACTATCTGGGAGGAGAAAAGTGCACGCCCATAGTGAGTTTTTTTCTCTATCAGAAAACCTGGCAGTAACAGGAAAAACTCAGCCATGATGGCTGGCTAGCTCAACAAAAACCCAAGAAGACCCAAAAACACCCAAGAAGAAAGGAGGGACAACACAAACAGAAAGACCAAAGAGAAAAACAAAAGAAGAAAAAAATGGGAAGGGGGACAACACCCACAAAAGAAACATGAGGAAAAGAAGACAGAAAAACAAAAACGAAGAACTTTGAGAGCCGCAGCAGAAACTTTTAGTGTGCAGAAAGTTAGGATAGGATACACTGTACTCAGTACTGCAGCATTTTCCTGAGGTTAGAAGGGTTAAGGGTTTAGGATTTAGGCATCCTCATATGTTTGCTACAGAAGCACAGCACAACTTCTGAGGGGCGAGAGAGAGTGTGTATGTATACCTGGAGAACAATAGGTAGCTGCTCAGGTGGTTTCTTCTTTTCAGAACCATGCTGTAACCATATCTCAAATGCAGTCAATTGCTCTGTAAAGAAAGGACTTGGCTGGAATCATTTGACAAGCAAGCAAAAAAAAACCCACTGGGTGTTACAACAAACATTTAGGTCCTCGGCTGCAGTAGTGTACTCCTTATCACAAACACTAATATGAGAAGAAGCAATCAGGTCCCTTGGAAAAACACCCATTGAAACCCTCCACATCGCACTTGGGAAGAGGTGGTGGACTGGGATTTTACTTGAAATTTAGCATTTGGATCACTCAGTAGGATTGGAAGCTGTGCAAGACAAGTCTCCGCTGCCATATCCCAAGCATACCTGTAGAAGAGGGGGAAAAACAAAAAACACTTGACATCACTTTCCAGCCTGCAAGAAGATTTAGAGAGAGAATGGGTCAAAAGTCTAAACCCTAAACCCAGATTTTTAGAAGGTTTACCACATTGGGTGCTGATGTGTGGATGGCAAACGTGGATATGAAAGTGGAGTGCAATTGGCAGTTCTCATTATACGGTCTGCCAATAAGAAGTTGCGGAACAAGCTGGCTACAAGTAGGTCTTGCCGAAAAAGGTGCCGAAACAGCTCTGCACAAACACCAAACCCTTAAACACAGCTATGCTGTGTTGAGTACCCAAAAGTGGCCACACTCAGACTTTCATCACACAAAAAATAGCTGCCAGAACTGACTACCCACTGACTTCATCAGCTCCCCATTGACAGTGGGTGTAGACAAGGATGCCAAGTGGGTTGGTTTCAGGGGGGGGGAAGAAATGATGCAGCAGGGGATAGTTGTGAGAAGAAAAGAAAACAAGTGTCTTTTCTGCAAAATGGAGCAATGGGTGGGTGCTGCACCCGAGCTGATTTCAGAGTCAATACAATGCAAGCCATCACCTCACTATGCACTGAGCTCAGGGGGAGCTATATGTCCCTACTAGGAAAGCATAACATATGAAAAAGAACTCATAGGCATCCAAGACACTGAGTGCCCACCACGAGGGAGAACAGTCCATGCAATTGTGTCAGTGATGGCTGTGAAGATCCAATTCAGCTCTCCAAGGGGAGTCCTTCTGTCAGTCTGTTGTCCGGGAATCTTGTCAATAAGGTCAGCATCTAAAGGCAATAAAGACCTTGGACAGAACCTGCAAAATTTACAGAACCATACCCCAAAAACATGCAAAAGTAAAGGAAATCTGCTGTGTTGTCAATATATCCCTCTTACCGGAGAGCCTGACAGACAGATTGGCTAAAAGATTGTATACTGCTGCAGCAGGCATTTTTATAAAGTCTGCAAATGCCAGAAACATTCACACTGACAACTGCACCACCAAAAGGATTTTTAGTGGGAAAAAGTATATCATGCACATACCATCTCAATGCTATCTTGATCGGTGTTGTAAGACAAGATGTGAAGATATCCGCTGGCAGATCTGCATTCTGTGGAAGTATTTCATGAGCTCCACAAGCAGCCAATAAAATACAGTTCTCCATGGCAGGTGCAGCCATCGTACCACTGAGAACCCAATCTGGCCGCTGTTAAAACCCATGTCCATATCAAGCAATATGAGCTTTTTGTATCATGACAGCACCAACTCTTTCACAATTCTGGAGAAAAACAGAAAAAAGAAGAGGACAAAATGTAAACAGTTTTACCTCACAAAGTGCATTTACAATCATGCCTGCCGCTGAACAATCAAACACATAAATGGATGGGTTTTCAAGCCATGATTCCAACTCATAAACCGAGAGTGGTATGTATGTTGTGAAACTCTGCACAGAAAAAATGTCGTCATCAGTCTGTTATGATTTCCAGCTGCCATTTTCCTGCTGTACAGAAGACAATGCATCAAAGGGAAACTGCGTTTTTCCTGACCTTGTTGAATACCCATATCTCCCCATTTGATGTGGGTTGTGGGACACCATGTCCATTGTAGTGGAACAGAACACGTTCGTTCTTAGCAGTTTCGCGACACCACAAACACAGTTTTTTTACCTCCTCAACAGTCGGGTCTGTCTGCACATTGTATTTTGCCTGCCGCACAACTCCACATGGCTAGGGTTGTTTTTCTTTCTGAACAGATGACATCAGGACGTATATATACATATATCTATCAATAGTTGCTGCAATTACAAAATATCTTTCATAAGAATAGAGAAATCTCCGTTCTCACGATGAAGAAGAAACAGCAAGGCTAACACTTCCTCAGGAAGCCACAGAAAGAACCAAACAAGGGGAGACGAAAAACAAAACAAAAAACACATTAGCGGTATGAACAAAAG
>Ga0116229_10004649_pt1 | contig 22519 bp, 21 predicted proteins | sample S1TSphgellanicum_3_FD_87313 | JGI IMG/M metagenome (GOLD analysis project Ga0116229, IMG submission 87313) | Host-associated microbial communities from peat moss isolated from Minnesota, USA - S1T2_Fc - Sphagnum magellanicum MG | ecosystem: Host-associated > Plants > Peat moss > Unclassified...
CTATAACTTTTTTAACCTTTTTTGATTGTTTTTCTAAAAAAAAAAACAAAGACAACTAAAATAACCTTCTTTGATTGTTTTGCTATGAAGAAGATGATGGCAGCAATTTCATTGTCTTTGTTTTTTTTTTTTTTTTTTCTTTCTTCTATAGTCCTTTTGGTCTAGTTCATTAGAATTGAATGAAATGGTGGTTTTTTTTAATGTTGAAGGTTATAATGGCTAGAGGAAAGAGACTGAAGAAAAATGGTGATTTAAAAGCTTAAAAGCAAAATGTTGCTTCATCAAAACAAACATTTGGGAAGTAAAATGTTGATCCATTATAATTAGAACTTGGGGAACAAAATGTTGCTCCATCAAAATCAAAACATGGGGAGCAAAATGTTGTTCCATCAGAATTGAGACGTAGGGAGCAAAATGTTGTTTCATCAAAACTAAGAATTGATGAATCAAGCAATCTATGTGACTTAAAGTTGACAATGGTGACAGTCTGCAATTCAAATAAATGATGAAATCATTCCAATACTTTGGGAATCTCGATCATGAAATGGTGGGTTAGATAATTTTAGAATTTACATACATTAGATTAAATGTAAATAAAAAAAATTGTACAAGTTTTTTTAAGTTTAATTATATTCGTAGCTTCCATCATTTGATGGAGGTTGTGGGATTTTTTTTGTCAAATTTTTCTTTTGCAATACCTGAAAACAGTTAGAGTTTGCAAAAGTTGCATATGATTGTGTCATTTTATGTTTTGCAATACCTACATTCTATTTTTTGAAGTTTTTATGTGGAAGGTTTTAAGGCTAAGATTTTCCTATTACAAAGTTAGGATTTTTTTTTTTAATATTTTTTGGTTTAGGTCCGAAACTTGAAACCGACTAGGCTTCTCATCCATTGGCGCCCCCCTTGTCCACCTAATATGGTTCGGAAGGACAAAGAATGGATGAAGGTTGGGTCAAAATGGAAATGTAAACTTAGCATTTGCATTATCACATATTGTGTCAAATGGTTGTTGACTAAGCATTTGAAGGAAGTGCATGGCTTTGTGGCAAAAAAGGCTAAATTTGGGAAGCCTTCAACTTTTGAAAGAGGTCCTCGACATCAAGACCATGCTAAAATGAACACTCACATCTTGGGAGATGCCATGGCCATGCAAAGGCGGAATGATCAAAAAGTTGCTAATTGCACTCATGCCAAAGCCCAACACAAGTGGGATAAACTGGTAATTATTATAAAACAATGTCCACCATTATCAAAACTAACTTTGGTCAAATTGGCTTTAAAGAAACTATTATAGGTGCTAGGTCTGAATGCCTGGGGCGTGGGAAGCATGCTTCGAAATGCAACATCACAAATGGAGAAGGATGAAGATTTATAAGAAATGATTCGATCCACCCCTTATGCATATGCATGACGATTGAAGATGACATGGGATGTTAAAAATTGGGATTGAAAGTCCACTAAAACAAATTGAACATAGGAGTTGATAGATGTATTAGATTTCCATGAATCTAGAATGATTCATGGAAGGTAAGAAATAATAATAATCAATGTTTATTGTCTTTTTATAATTTTGTTTCAACCAAAGTTTATAGGGTTTAATTTGGTGGTGTTTGGGTATTTATAAGGTTCAAAGCATAACAAAAGAAGAGTTTGTTGCAAATGTAGTTCAAGTTGAAATGCAATGTTGCCATCTATACAGTACTCGTCATGTAGCAAAGGGTGCAAATGCAACAGTTGTTTACTAAACTAAACACGGAATTATAGATAATTTTATAATTAGTTAGGTTTTTTCAACCCTTTCGTTTTTTGGACTACCCAATTTTTGAACTTTGGTCCTTTGATATATTATAAAGAACCTTTTTTTCATTGGGTTCTTTAGCAATTTTTGATCCACCCATTTTTTTACATCTTTTATTAATATAATATTTTCTTCTAATCACACTTGTTTAATGGGTATATGGTTAATCATATATGTTTTATTTTTCATAATCTTCTTAGTCCTTTAGATGTAAAAATCAAAAGTTAAATAGGCCCATATGAATAGATAACATTAATTTGTCTAAGGTTTACAAATATCAAAATGAACATTGTGCAATACCTACATCTAATGTAATAGAACTCACATCACCTAAAGATTTTTAAAACAATAGCCACATTCTAAACATGCAATACCTACATATAGGTCTACAATGTAATATTCAAAGGACTCACATGACATAATAATCTAGTTTAAATATCAACAAATAATGTCATAATTAAATAATTATTAAAATAAATTGCACACAGGTATTGCATCTAAGCCTTGGTCTTCATTCAAAGGCGCCACCCAAACTACATATTGGGTATTTCAAAGCGACCCTACTTGTGGGTATTACATTTAAGGTTACGTTTTCACTCAAGGTTTTACCTAACTCACCTATGGGTTATTTTGAAATGAATTTGAATATGGCTATTGTATTTAGGGTTGAGGTTTCATATAATTTTGCAATATCCACACACATACTTACTTTCACCAACTAAAAATTTGGCCTTAATTTTTTAAATAATTAAATAAAATTTGTAACAAAACACAAAAAAAGTTATGTCTCTTACCATTAACTAATATCTCCAAGCTGATTTCTTTCGCTTTCTTTAAAAAATAGATGTAAATATATATTACATTTTTTCACATATAAAATTCCCCCCAAAATGCACCTTAGATTTATTTTAATTACTATAAACTTGTAAAAATATATTAATTAATTTATATGTCCCAAATTCTAAAACTTGAATCATAATCCAATAGTATATACTTGTAACAATTATATGAAAAAATGTGTTTTCTTTTAAATATATATTTTAAGTTAAAATTTAATATGTTATAATATAAAAAGGAAAAGAAATTAAACTATTGTAAATGCTTATTAAACTTATGTGGCCTAGGCTTGTAAACTACCTACATAATTAATAGGTTTACCTAGTAAGTTTAACCACCTTGAATACCTACCAAGACCATCTAAGATATTAATTTAGAAGGCCTACACTAGTGAGTGAACTACATAATAGGCCTATATTATATAGGTAGCTTACTAGGTAATTAGTTAGGTTACTTAACAAGTAACTTACTAACCTATTACTTACGTTAAGTTAGGTCATCTAACTTGTCAATGTCAACACTTTAGTCAATCTAACAACCTTGGCGATGAACTTTTATTGAAGCTAGTAATTTGTCAAGGCTATAAATTTTTAGTTGTTTTTTTATGAAGACTGTTGTGTTTTTTAAATAATTGAGTCATGTTTCACCTTCTAAAGGTGTCAAAAACATTACATAACAACTTGGCCCTCACAAAGTTTCCAAATCCACACAAACTTTAGCATGGCTTCCAAGAGCTCATGAACATTTTCATACCTAGCTATTAAAAATAATTGCAATATACGTAACCATGGGTTAATATATAAAATTTAAATTATATCTATATATATTATTTTATATTATTTTAAATAAATATTGAGATATTATATGTATTGAAATGAATCAACAATATCATTATTTATATATAATGTGTTATTTGATATGTTATAAATAACAATATATTTGGACCAATATTATAAATCATAAAATTAAAGTTTACATAAAGACTTGTGTTATATATTTATAAAATATAAAATTATTTTAACCCATTGTATGATTATTTTAACCAAGAAATTATTTACTATATATCAAAAATGTTTTAAATAAATTTTCAATCAAACACAGGATTAATGTATGGGGGAGATCATTTTTATTATTATGTGAAACAAGAAAAAAAGAAAGTAAAACATTGTGTACTTTGATTTTTTTTAAAACATGGTTTAAAATCTTATTAAATTACAAACTTTATATTTTTGTTTTTAAAAATAATTTTACAATTTTAAAAGGGAAAAAATATAAATATGAACATATTTAAAGAAAGTTTAAGCATGAATTTTTAATTTTTTGATCCTGACAAACTTTGTATTGCATTTAAGGTTGGGTTTTTGCATAATGTTTGTTTCTTACCTTTGTGTGATCTTTCTAACGTAATTTTTCCAATTTCTTTGAAAAAGATACAGAATGAAATTGTATTGTTTCACATATGTCTAAACCCTAGAAATTCCCCCCCAATTTAATGAATGATTAAAAAAATATTTTAAATAATTAATAAATTAACAACAAATGTTGTCATATAATTAAATAATTAATAGACAAGTATTTCAGATAATTTAAATGATTAATTATCGAGAATTAGATAATCGTTTATTTATTTAAAATAATTAACTTATCATTTGGTTTAATTTTATTTAATTGGATACTAAAAAGTTGGATCTAAAAATCAAATTGATTAATTTGATATTTGATTCATTAACTTTATTATTATCATTTTTAATAAGTTATTAAAAATATTATTTAAGATAATTATTCGACATTATAGATTACAAGTTCCACTTTTCCATGAATTTTTTTGCATTAAGATAAACTTGATCACAATTTTCATAATATTTTTTGTTCCATAAAAAATACAACCTTTTTTGAATATCAATGAAATAAAATAAGAATCATGGAACTTCTAATCAATAACCCCAACCTCTATACACACCCTTGTTAACATACTATTTTGAAATTAGCTAATTATTTTGGAATGACCTAGTATGTAAATATTGCATTTAGGGTAGGATCTTCATTCAAAGAGCCTTAAACCTCACATGTGTTATTTCAAAGTGACCTTGAATGTGAGTATTACATATAGGGTTGGGTTATTTCAAAGTGACTTTGCATGTGAGTATTGCATTGAGGGTTGATTCTTCATTTAAACTTGCAATACCCACACTTATACTTACTTCTACCAACTGGAATTTTACGGCTTACCTGCACCCATACTTACCTTTACCAACTAAAATTTTAGGGCTTAGTTGTAATACTTGCACTTGTATTTACTTTTACCAACTGGGATTTTGGGGCCTAATTATAATACTTGCATTTAACAGTAATATTATCACTATCCTTATGTTTTTGCATTTCAAACTTTTTGTGCTTATTACTTGGAAACAATAATAAGCTTTGTGGCATATTAAACTTCATGTGTGTGTTGAATACATGATGTTCAAAAGATTTGGGTTATGGTTTCTTCCATATAAAATCGATTTTAAAAAAATAAAAATAATGCCAATGGCAACAATCTTGATTAACAATTGAGACATTTTATTCATGACATCGTTTAATACGTACATTTGTGTGATTGAGCATTGTTTCATGCTAATCTTTGAGTCATTTGACATTATTTCTCAATCCATTTGCTACATAGTGTAACACCAATCTTGAGTGTAAAACCGCATTTGCCTTTGTGAGGCGTATGTTATAAATATTACATGTCAATTTTAATGTGTGAGGTGGCATGTTCACAAAGTGTCACATTGTTTTACATTCATTTGTGATCTCTTGCATTATAGTGACCAATTTTGTAAGAGCCCTTTCCATTGGGGTTGATGAATTTATTATGTCACCAGACCTTACAATGACACCCATAAGATCACTTTGCTCCATGTTCCTGAGCCCATCAAATTCCATGATCCCATCATCACCTTCAAGATGTTCATTTTTGTCATCATCATTGGACTCCATGTCATCTGGAATATGTCATGGGTCTACAAACATGTGACCCAACCCTCCACAATGTGATCCATACCATGTTCCATAGTAATGAATGATATCCTCTTGAGAAATGTGTGTGCATGTGAGAATGACCACAATTTGGTGTTTCCACATGTTCCTTCGCAATGCCCATTCACATGTGCAACAAAATATTTCAATGAATGGGAATTGCACCATGTAAATGACATTGGGAAGGCGTTGGCTTTGTACACCCCAAGCTCCATGACTTTCAAGGGTTGGTTGGTACACATGGGTGAGTGGAATAAGGGTTGCCTTTTCCACACTTCGTGTAATAATGGCCTCCATGACCTTGTTTTTTATGAAACCTTTTTTTTTCATTTCCAATGTGTGCATGTAGTGGCGTGCAATGGTTGTTGTTAATCACCACACCAACCAATCAATCCTATGCCCTTTTGAGGCCTTTTGTGTCAAGAACAAACTAACATTTCAACGCACCATGATATGATTCAATGTTCGCTTGGGTGTCTTGGTTGGAATGGGGCACTTTTCAAACACCCACCATCCATAATTCTGCAAACAAAAACACAATGTACAAGGATGAATAACATTATTACAAAAAAAATTTGAATACTAAACCATGATAAATATTATCACTTACCAAATTAATGGTAATAAATCTAAAAGTAATTTGTCCATGCATCACCAGGCCTACGTTTGTGAAAGCTTTCTTTCACAACAACCTTCCCATGTTCTTTGAAGTCATTAATTGTTTCTCCATGATTAATGGACATGTACATCACATCATGAAGGTCTTGGAGGATTCCACCCTGCACCTCCACATCTTTGATTTTTTCAATACCACATAAGCACTATGCTTTGAAAACATGCCAACAACAAAGGTAGATGGGAACCTTGTCCATACCCCATACAATTTTAATAAGGACACATATGCAATAAAATCACCATGAGTGGATGGGGTTAACATAACATAAAATGCATTAAAAGTAATCAAGAATTTTATGAAAAATATTTAAAAACATCTAAAGAAATAAACACAAAGTAGGTATTAGGTATAAAATTAACTATAATGCCTTCAATTCTTGAGGTGCATCATCAATGAAAAAACATGATGGTTTCCAATGTGGCATGTGTGATAACATCTTATCTTTTAATGGTTTCAACCATTCGATCAAATCTTCAACAATTTACTTACTTGTAATGATCTAGGTTAAAGGGACACCCATGCGATGATCATCAAACCCCATCAAGGTGAATAGATGGAATTTCATGTCATTTATGCCAAAAGTGGCATCCATAGAAATGGCACCATTATGGCCATATGATAACATGACTCACATTGAGTTGGTGTTTGAATACCTATGGTGAATGGGACTTGAGTCCCATTGATTTCACTAACATTTTGGAAAAAGAACACATCCTCCACATGTTGGAAAACTCAAGATTCAATTGAAATTACAAGGTTGGTGTGTAAATGCTAATCCCCTTTCCTATGTTTTCGATCCAAATATGCAATGTCTTGAAGCCGAGTGAAATCATCTCGTGTCATGTTTTAACCCACATTCACACGTTCCCACCAAATTGCTTTATGCTTGTCATATATTTGTTTAGTGATGTAACCTAAGTTTAATTGGGCCCATATGTGGTCCTTCAATGTTTGTGACATGCGTGGAGCATAACTAGACATACGAGAAATGGATTCGGGGTCATGTTCACCATGTGCGAATGACCCATTAGTTCATGTATGGGCCTTATGATAAATCGTGATCTCAACCACATCGGGCCGTGTGTATAGACATTTGATTAAGAATGATGCTAAACATCCTTTTTAATAAATCGAATGTGGGTTGAATTTTCCCAATAGTCCTCTAGTCCATATCCGCACTAATACCTAAACCAAAAAACTTTCAAGACATAAATGATTACATTTTTGGTATATGAATTAAAGAAATTAAAAAGGTTAATGCCATAAATGTTTACCATGTATGCTCGAAATGGTTTTTAATAATTGGTTGCTTGATGTCCATTTGGCTTGAAATTTTTTTGTAAACATTCCATTCCATAGGGGTGCTCATATCCCCTTGTTCACCTTCCAAGAATTCCAAAATGCGAGCATATGGAACATAAGCAAATTGAATGGTCACTTTATTTTGCCCTCCATGGCGTATCCTGAACCTCCACACCAAGTCTTTGTTTGAAAAAAGGGACTTGGTGGGGTTTTGGACATGAATGGAATAGGACTTTGGAACCCTTCCCATGATTGAAGGAAGTAGGACAAATTCTTGCACTAAGAGAATTTATAATTCTATAAACATTCATCATTAAACAAGAACCCAAAATGAAATACCTACATGGCTCTTTTACAATCGATGTTGTGACTTGAATTTCCCATTATAGTACCCACATCATGATATAAAATACCTACTATTCCAATGTACATCATGTATAATACTTGCATTATGAACCCATATATTAAAACAAACTTTGGCAATACCCACATTGAGCTATTAAACTTTCCATCATTAAAAATGTTCAAAAATGCAATACCTGGATTATACTTTAAACCCACAATGTCTAAAAACCCCATGTAGTAATGCACATTATTTGAGAAGTGCAAAATGTAATACATGTTTTAGGCCATAAAACCCACGTTGGTTGTGGGGAATAAATGCATCATTCACATATGGGTATGGAAAAATCAAACTACAAAGAGATATTGAATATGAAATATTAGAGTAAAGGTATAAAACCTTTATTTATGGTTGTATATTTAATGAAACTTGATGCCCATTTTACATCCAATAATTAGGAAATGAAAAGAGGTTGAATTGTGAAAATGAAAAATAAAACAAAAGAAGTAACGAAAGACAAATGCATACCTTTAGGAATAAAAGATGGCAACGTTCCACCAAAGTTTATAATCCCAATTGAAAACACAACCCTAAAAGATCATTACTCGTACAAAAATGGATTAGAAAATATTAAACTCTAACAACTATGGAACATATGGAAACAAAAGATATTGATAATTATGGTATAGATCTAAACAAGTGATAAGATAAAAACCAATATAATGAGTAAAGTTTAGAGTATGAACCTTAAGCCCATAAATATATGAACCAAATTCTTATACACTAAATCATAAGGCATAACTTTAATAATCTAAATGATATTTTGGCACAAGCTTTATTACAACCCTAACTATACAAACCTTAACAAAAAATAGTCCTAATGGTATATGCCCTAAACCCAAAATACTATACAAATTATACAAATTATATGATGCAAAACAAAAAAATTTAAAAGAACACAAAAAAAAATTAAAAACCAAAATTTAAGGCTTTTAAACTATAAATATTTATTGACTGAAAGAAAATACTTTAATCTTTTAAAAAATCAAATAAATTTCGTACAAAACAAAAAGAGAAGATTTTACCTTTGTGTGATCTCTCCAACCTAATTTTTTCCATTTTCTTTTAAAAAGATATATAATGAAATTGTATTATTTCACATGTGTAAACCTTAAAAATTTCCCACCAAATTTAGCCTAGTTTAGGTTAATTACTATACATTTGTGAAAAACTTACTAATTAATTTATGTGTCCCAACCCTAAACTTAAACCATAATCCAATAATATTCATAATAATTACATGAAAAGATGTATTGTAATGTCCATTCCATAATAAATTAGGTAAACAAAGTTTAATAAAATATGCATTAACTAAACCAAAATGGCTACAATCATGGCATTGTTTCCACCATAAATTGTTTATAATATTTACATATGGGGACCTATGTTCATCATTCATGAACTAGGGTGAACTTTAATAAATTGATAGGTAACATTTGGGGGGGGGGGCGGTTAGGGTTGGAAAAAGTGAGTAGGTGGTTAATTAGGTATTTGGCTACATAAAAAGCGTAGATATGTAGGTAAGCATAATGAATAGGTAGGAAGGTGTGGGTGCATCAATAAGTAAGTTGGTTTATAGGTAGGTAGTTGAGTTAATAAGCAGGTTAATAAGTAGAAAGGAAGTTCAAGGAGCAAGGTAGATAGGTTATTAGGGTAGGTAGACATGTAGGTAAGCAAATTAGTAAGTAAGAAAAAAGTTACACTAACAAAGTAATTAGGTAGACAGGCAAGTTAGTACATAAGAAACAAGTTATCTTATCGAGTAAAATATTTATGTCAATAGGGTGATTGTGTATGTAGGGTAACTAGGTCAGTAGGGTAGGTAGTTAGTACAATGGTTAAGTTAATAGGGTATGTAATTAATAGGGTAATTAGGTTAGTAGGGTAGGTAGTTTGTATAGTAGTTATTAGGGTAACTATGTCAATAGGGTATAATAAATAAGGTACCAAGATTGGTGCAATACTTATGAGGGTAGGAAGGTGAGTAGGGTAGCTATGTGTGAGGTTAGGTCCAGGGGAAAAACGGCCAAGAATCAAATAAAAAATAAAAAATACAGCGATCAGCAACAAAAAGAAATGGACTATGATGAACCCCATATGGCGCTGAATGAAAAAACGCAGCCCATCCAGTGGACAGAACGACCAAGTGGTGCATTGGTGGCTGCTGGTTCACTCTGGCCCTGGTTTCTTCTACTCCAATGGATTAGCATACTTGGTGCATGGCTTATGAGTTTCTCAATCAAACTTGGAGCATGAATCTCCAGTAAATGAATGGAGTTTAAAGTCATCATGTCTTCATCTTGTCTTTGGGTTTAGGGTCCAGTTCTTTACGAGTTCTTGATGCAAGCTAATAAACCCTACCTCCAGTTCTTTGATTCTTATTTTCTCCCAAAAACCTGAATTGACAGCATTTTCAGAAATATTAAAAAAGCATTTTCAATGACTACAAAATAACTTTATTCAGATTTTCTAGTAACTAGATTTCAATTTTATTTTATTTTTTAAAAAAAAATCTCCAGAATTTTGTTAAGTTTCAGTGTAGGGTAATGGTTGAGGGCTGGGGCATTCCCAAAATAATGAGCCCCTGAGGTTGGAGGTCAAGGGCCTGTTATTTTGGGAATGCCGTAGCCCAAGGGCATTGCATGTGCAAAATACAACACATTTTTACTCTTTTTTTTTTTTAATGGAGATACCTGGTAATTACCAGATGGTAACCATTGGGTGTCATGGTTAAAAAAATTTAAAAGTAAAAATGCTCACCTCTACAAGAATTTTGCTTTCTGAAATGCCTAACAATGAATTATGCGTTATAAGTTGCCCTTCATTTGCACTACCGCAAAATGTGGAATGTTTTACATAAGGTAGCAAATTTATTTATTAAGGATGGTAGTTTGTTTCTTTTGTTTTCCACATTAAGATTTCCCAAACCAAAGTCCCTCCCCCCCCCCACTCCATGCTCTTGGTATGATTGAAAAGCTATCAATAAGTAGGGGTGCACCAAGGTGCTTTGGTGAAGTTCATTCCTATGGTGCAAGAATTTTGTATTGAACAATTTTGTCAAAGAAAGTTTGACAAAATCAAAACAAATGTTTTTAGAAAAATTCAGGCGAGCCCTTGGTAAAAGCCATCAATGATTGGGATTTCTTGGAGGTGATTTTGTAATCTTTAGACCTAATTTAAAATGTAAAATACTTTTTTCACAATTGGGCTTTATCCTTAGGGTCCTGTTCACACTTGGCCAGGAGGACAGGCCACACTAGTGCTATAGAAGGATGCTTTTCTTTTATTTTTACCCCTCAATTTTTGCTCGAAGCCATATTTGCTTATTTATCTTATGGATGATTGCCATGTCAGTGACATTACAAAATCACTGGTTTGAACCAGAAACTGGGAAGAGTTCTTGTGGACATCACTTATTAATACATACTCTTGAACTTCAAGAACATTCAGAAAATTACCCACAAACCATAACAAAAGAGAAGGATGATGATTCATTCAAAGCTTCTCTCACATGCTTCAAGGAAACAACTGGCCTTGAGAAATCATTGAGTTCAAAATTAAACCCCATGATTTTCAAAGATAGAACTTCATACGTGCAAAGTGCCTTCACCCTAGATGAACTTTCATAAGGTACACAAGAGTTGTGGTTCTGGAATCTTACATTTCCCAGGCACAAGTGACAATGGGGGTTAAACCTACCCTCCTTTGTACCACACCTTGTTGTAGAGAATGGCAGAATCAGCAGCTACAGCCTCACCATCTTCATTGCGGTGCCATGTCCATTTGGCATGTGTATGATTGTAAATTTGAAATAGTCCATGACCAAAGCTGGCTTCACGGTATGCCGAGTAGTTGGGTTGAGGTTCTGTATAGCTGTGAAAGGCAGGCATGCAGGCAGATTTCCAAGAGTTAGTGTTTAGCTCTAAGTTACACCCAGCCCAGATCAGATTTCAGTTGCGCATGGACTAGTGCAAATGGTGGTTGTTTCAGTGAGTTTGGAGACCAATTTCAGTTTTTAGAGCATCTCTAGGGGTGCTTAGTATGTGGGGCCGGGCATGTTATGACTTTTCTTCATCCAATTTTCTTTTGCAGGGTGACATACTGACGCTTGTTTGTGCAAGAAATTGAGAAACCCACTTGTGCTGAGTTATAGAAGAGAAGCTTACACTCCAGCAAGGCCTTCAATATTGCCACCATCACCAATCACAATGTAGGTAGGTGCTGAGTTGTTCAACTGGGGAATACACAATCCATTGGTGATGTTGTAGAGGATATTTGAGACTGGATACTGCAACAACAACAACAACAACAACCCTAATGGTAAAGAATTACACAGGTTCAAAGTCCTGAGATGGGTTACGTCCAAAGAAAATGGGATAACAGTGCAGCAAACACACATACAACCCACCCCACCAATCTAAAAAGCAGGAGGCATTTGAGATCTCCATAAAATGGTGCAAACTGGGAACCTACATGGCCAGTTTGGCCAAAACTGGTGGTGGGATGCACCACCTTTGAACTGCAAAAAAGATTGGGGACCAAACTGTCCCAACTTCATCAACTTGGGGTCAAACAAGTTTTAGTTTTACTTTGACCCCTAGTCTGTGTTTGTAACCTTGTGGGAAGACTAGTCAAGATAGGTAGGTGGATAAGTATGTAGACAGTCTAGGTAGATGAGTAGGTATGTAAAGTGGGTAGGTATGTAGGTAGGTAGCTTAGGTGATGGGTAGGTAGGTAACATAGATAGTTGGATAGGTAACTTAGGTAAGTAAGTAGGTACACTAGGTAGGTGGGTAAGTAGGCAAGTAGCTTAGGTGGGTATGTAGGTATGTAACCTAGATAGGTGAATAGGTAGTACCCTAGGTACATAGACCCCTTAGTTAGGTACAAGGTAACTAGGCATAGGCAAAATAAACCAGGATCAAAACTTTTGACAGCTCATTCCTACTTCTGAACTTTGGGTCCCAAATTGGACAATTTTAAGGAAAGTAGGGGTGAAATGGCCAAGTGAGGATGAAAAGAGGTCCTAAACTGGGTGCCACTCCACTCTAGTACACAGTTAGGGAGGAGTCTTTCAATTTGGCAGCTCTGACTCATGTGGAAGTTCTTTCAAAAGTTTTAGATGGGATCTTGCACTTGCTGTTTTACATCCCAATGAGGAAAGGAAATAGCTAAAAACCAGTGTTGAGTTGGTATATAGGCTTGTGCCAGGTAGCAAGGACTCTACAAGGCTGGTATGATCTAAGACAATACCAGCCCTGTAGGGACCTGCAGTAATACCAGGTTTTTATTGCCTCATACCAGTGAAATTAGTGTTAGACCCAATACCAGGACTACTCCAGTATGTTCAAAAGTTGATACCAGACCAACACTTGTGATAGCCAGCTGAGATTTTCAAAATCAAGCTGTGCTAGGCAGCCTGCTTAAGGCTCTGAGCTTAGAGCAGGGCCTGTTCAACAAGAGATTGCCTTAACAGCCTGAGGAAATTCAGTCTTTTGTGGTACCTGTTGTGGGGTATAGCTTTTTGGTTCACATAGATTGAGAGAGATGATTTAATCTTTAATGGGGTCAAGTGGCAAGATGTTATGTGGGACAACTCCATAGACTATGGAAGATTAGAATGGCAGCAGCACACACAAAGTCTCATTAGGAACCACCCTAGTTAGAAAGGTAGGGTTCTTAAGCTGTTTAACAAAAGTTGTTGACCTCATCAAGCTATTTGTGAGCTAGAGATGGCAGAAAATCCAAGTGTTGCTACCAACCACCCACTGTTGGTAATGTGCAGTGGTAGTTGTTTGGGTCTGCTTCTCCAGGGCCGGGAATCCCCCTGGGGTGGTTGTTTTCTGGTTTTTCTTGCAATGGATTCCTCCATTTGTCTGAAAAATTAAATCAAGCTTGCTATTTGGTATAGCACTGTTCAAAACACAATGGAAAAGAGAGGGGAAATGGCAAGACTCACAGTGCGCTCGTATGCATGCACATGGCCAGAAAAGACGACATCAACCTGAGCTTCATTAAGGAATGCCTCAAACTCAACACGCACGGTTTCACCCTCCAGGTAATGATATGTATTGGAGTTGTACCATGGTGCATGAATTAGCACAATGAGCCATGGTGTGAGGGTACGATTCACTGAGGCCAACTCATTTAGGAGAAACACTTGTTGTGGGTCATACTTCCCTGTTGTTGCAGGAGATGATGGCACATGACAAAAAACCACCACCCACAAGTAACCGCAACCGCATTATTGATAATCACGTTGTTGACTACTTGGAAATAAGTGTGGGATCTTTCGAGAGTTTCCAAAATGTTTGTGTTGATAATTTTTACTGCTGAACCTAAAAGGGTATTATGGTAAACTATTGATCACCAAGTACCTCTTATGAATTTGGACTTGGGTCTAAAAATTCTGCTCACCATATGAAGAATAGGAAGAAAGGACAATGATGTGAGCAGGTCCACGCTTGATGGAGTAATACACTGGATCGGTGCTGTTTGATGCAGTGTAAGGAGTTGGAAATCGATGTGTGAATGACTTGAAGAGCGTTATCTCACCCTGCAAGGCTCCCCCATAACATAACCACAACCAATTCTTCTTCTTTTTCTTCTTCTTCTTCAGCAAATCAGCAGTAGTAGCCACACTCTCTGTTTCTCAGTAACAAAAAAACCAAGCAAACAACAAATATTCTTTTCATCAATTCCAATATTTGTTCAACTATATTCCACACTCACCACTTCAGGTAAAAATTCAAGTTCGTGATTGCCTGCTGTCCAGATCCAGGGCTGGTAAGCAGCACTGCGTTCAATAAAGCGTGACCAAGTGTCCCATCGCACTTGATAGTCCAATGGGTAGTCATCCGCATAGGAGAGATCACCCACATTCAATAGAGTTTGGCCAGGACTTTCCAAATAGTGTGCCAAGGTTGTTGCAGAGTCATAGGTCTGACCTAAATCCCCTGTCATAAACAGACACCCATAGAAAACTGTGTCAGATTTTGCTCAGTGTATATCAAGAATACATTATACAGTGTAAAGCTCCCACTCGCTGACAATACAAGACCTTTATGTACTATGGAATAGTCAAGCCCCTGCCCATTATGTTGTGTAAGGTGCCAGGCTAGCCCATTAGGGTGAGCTTGGTGTTGCACCCAACATAATGGGTAGGGGTGACACCATTCCATGACATTGAGGTCTAGGGTGGCAGATTCAAAAAAGTTTCAAAAATTTCATGTTCAACAGAGATTTTGGTAACTATTATGAGTGTATGATTATGTTGATAATGTGATCAAGAAAATGACATAATCTGCCACCCCGGACCTTAATGTATTTTGTAATGTCCCAGCCCGGGATGTGATGTGTGATCATCGTGATCTGACAGATTTGTTAAAGTTCAACAAGGATCTCTCTTAAGGACCTTCCAAGATTTCTAATACCTTCTGCTCTGCATAGTTACCTCAGGGACAGGTACCTCAAATCCTGGAAGGTTCTCAAGTTATAGACATCCTTCTCCTATACTTGAAATCCTGTCATATTTTGCTGAGTGTATATGGAGGACAGCGATTAATGCCTGTTAGGCTGTCTAGGACCTTACATGTTTTTGTAAGGTCTCAAACAGACTGTCAACAAAATATGACAGGATTTTAACTAGGAAAAGGGTCTATCATAAGACTCTTCCATCATGATGTGAAGTGCCCTTGTCCTGAGGGTTGGTGGGATAAGATGAAGAAAATGAAAATTCTGGAAGGGTTTAAAGATAGACCCTTCTCCTATGCAAAAAAGAACAACCCAATAATCACAAAATTGTTTAGCTCTCAAGGTAAAAAGCAAAGCTTTACGACCAGCAGATTAAGAAAGAAGCCTTGAAAGCTTACCAATGAGACCAAAAATATAGGGAACGTCTAGTCCAGGTGCTGGTGGAGTAGAGAAGTTGAATTCTCGTACAGTCACATCCCCAAGCTTGTAGTAATACTTGGTGTTGTACTGTTGCAGATAGGAAAGGGAGAGAAAAAACAACAGTTGATCATTTTCACAGCTAAAGCTGAATTTCATACAGTAATGGTTTCATCCATTTTCAAGTTATATATATATATATAGTAATTTGACATCAATATGATCTGTGCAACTAATGCAAAGAGTTGATCACATACCTCCAAGTCAGAGAGTGTGACAATATGGATGAATCCTGAAGTGTAGTTATAGAACGTGTATTGGGTGGTGAAACCGGTCTTGTTGTCAAAATAACTGCCTTCTTGGGTGCCGTAGTATACAATTGGAGCAGCAGTTTGTTCTGTGATCCATGTTACAATCACAGCCTTTCCCAAATAATCCCCTTGAGTGAGGTGCACCTGTTGGAAAAACAAATCAATCCCCAAATCCACCAAACAAAATTGTAAACCCTCACAAGATCCCACACAAGCTGCTGTGAAATATAGTATACTGCATTACATGCTATAAACTTATTACTTTGGAACTTCTCTTCGCCCATAGTCTATGTGATCCTGGGCTATGCTCCTTTTGAAGACAAAGAAATGGCAAAAAGTTTCTAAGCATCACATACTAATGGCTCTACTCCTTATGGCAAGTTAAAACCAACAACAATGTAAAATAGGAAATATTGCATGAAATTCATAAAATATGAACTTGTTCTTCAACAATGGGTTTACCCCCCCCCCCCTCTGGCAAGTTCAAACCAGCAACAACAGCTAAAAATATAGCAAAAGGTTTTGGCTGCTCTTGGGGCTGCTGGGATTGGACTATTCTACTTAATTTAGAGGCGCTGCTGCTGCTGCTAAATTATGTCAAGGCTTCTTCTCTCAGATTCCTCTCTCTCTCTCTCTCTCTTCAACACTCTTCAGCAGCATGTTATGGAGTATTACTATGGACCCCAATTCCTTAAACAAAATAGCAGCAGGATTAGATTGGAAATCAGTGAAATTCTTCTTATCTCATGACCAGGGTTTTGTTTTTCAAATTCCTCAACCAGCTCCAGTGGAGAGGATCCCCAGAATTCATTCTAGCATTAAGGAAAAAACAATAATTTTAACCACTGCTCATGAGTCATGAGCAATTAGTGAAAGTAGGTGTGAGATTAATTCTTATTTGCATAGTCTGGGGCACGCACCTGCTGGGGAGGATTCACGCCTGGTGGCGGAAGCACCAAGCTATTGTTGTAAGGAAGGTCTATACTCGCAGCCAGCTTCCGCCGGTACGAGCTCGTCCTTCCAAAATTTCCCTCAGCGTCTACTAGTCCCAAGCTGTCAGTCACCGCCACGGCCAAAAGCAACAACATGTCCAAGAGCCCAGCTAAAACACAACCCATGTAATTACGGCGTGCCATAGTTTTCTTCATCGTCGGGCCTGCTGCAGCAACAAACATAAATTACATTCAAACCAACCAGTTGATCCTGAAAGAACTCTAGTGCACAGTTTCCGAACTCAATTCTGAACCACAAATTAGCTGAGCTATCGGAGTCTCAAATTGATCAAACCATTCACCTGGCCACACTTGTTAATTCAGCTGCAGATTCAGTAGTCTAGGGAATATCAGGTGTAGCATGCAGCTGGTGAAATTTATAAAACAACTCAATTGAGAGTGCCAGTTCTAACACAATATATTCTTCGTTGGATTTCTAATCACAGCTTCAAATATGATACATGAATATTATGTTCTCTCCAAAAGTTGCAGAGACTCAAAGGACAGATCAGGCTATAAGATCAGAGCTGGACTTTTGGAGAAATAGTACTAGACATCAAGCATCTGAACTGAACTGTACCGTTGTGTGCAGCCCGGAGTAGCAGCAGTTTGTCCTGCAAAAGGGATTGGGGAGGCCGGAGGGGGGAAGAGGAATAGGTTAAACCTGGGCTGATTTTCCCAAGGCACTGCTAGCTTAAGAGGCAAATACCTAGAGAGCATCCTGGAAGCATTTGCAGAAAAAAGCAGCAGTATCCTGATCTGTTCAAATCTCCGAACCCACCACCTTCTTGGTTGTGGCAGACGATGCCCACCCGCAATAACCGCACGACTTCACGGAAACTTGCTGCAGGAATCTGGCACACGGGTACATTCCCTTTCAACCATGACTCTTTGGCAACAGAAGACCGATCGATCCTTGATCCACGACCCCTTATCCTCTAAAAGTATATGCTACTCGATGATTACAGAATCAACAGCCCCTCGGAACGAAGTCCTTCCGAAATCCCAAACACCACCACCACCACCACAATCTGTTTGTATGTGTTTGTCTCTCTCTCTCTCTCTCTCTCATTCATCTTCACGCCTACATTCACCGTATGGCCCAGGCATCCAGCTGGTATCTTCCGGGACAATTTTCCCTGACCAATTTCTTGACAACTGATCAGTGACGACTGACGACTCCTCCGGCAATGCACTCTTTTTGTGGGAGCCACACCACATGCACGACACTTGTGAGAGGGATCGATCCAGGATCCCTCTGCTGCAGCAACAGGTACTAAATTACAGATTCCTTTGAAAATGGCTCTCAACCTTAGTGAAAGTGGGAATCTGGACTAGGACCGTTCTTCTGTTCGCCTTTGTGTGAAAGGGTTTGACGGGGATATGCTATCTAGATTCTGTTGCCCTTTCTGTCAAGGGGGGAATATGCTAGGAATTTGTGCTTCGTCTTTTGGCAACCATTTTAAAGCAGTTCTTTGTCACCTTTTTGTTCTTCCTTTTTGCATGGGAAAAAAATTAGTATGATCTCGTCTTTAATTGCACATATTAGAGTTTTCAGTAAAGTCTGTAAAACACAGCTCCACAACCCTAAGTTTGGTCCAAAACCGGGTGAGATTCAAAACAACCTGCAAGAGCACATTAGCATTCAAAGTGGGGAAGGGGGAGGAGGAGCCTGGTGAAACTCAGAAAAGCACCATTTTTTTTTCTCTGGTTTCATCCTGTTTTGACCCCCTCTTTCCTTTTTCCTCAGCGCCTCCACTGCTGCTACATATATTTTCACTGCTCCTACCTGTACAACTACTATAATCACTCTCGAACCTTGTGCATTACGGAAAACTCTAGTATATATCAAATTGTGGTTCATACTTATGACCTCAAGTAGTTAACATTTGTATACCCAAATGTGGTTCATACTTTTGCTCATCCAAATTGTATGAGCCATGTTTCATTGTGCACCCACATTTGCCCCTCTAAAGTTACGAACCACCTTGACTATGTGAGGTGATTCTTATTATTAATTATAATTATAATAATGCAAGACTTTATTCCTCGAAAAATGAGTGCAATGGACAAAATTAAGAGGAACAAAACGTAAAGAAGAAGGACATGGTATGGACTTAATTACTAAGGCCTCTTTTACAAGAGGGTTGAGGGCCCATGGACCATGAAATTTAGAAACCATTTAACTTATCCCAATAGTTGTCAAGCCTGAAAATCCAAAGGGAATTTTGAGGGGGCTAGGTGCTAGGTTTGTCCAATTTTGTGTAAAGTCAAACTACGCCTCATTGAGGGACCCTGACAACAAGCAAGGGGAAAATCAAAAAGTTGCTCTTATCTCTAATAAAAACAACTTTGTAGCATGTGTGAAAATATGAAGGTGTGATTGGCATGCATGTGGTAGAGATGTGAAAGAAATTCAAATGACCTCTACATAATCTATAGAATAAACAAATATTTTTAAAAGTATTCAAAATCCACCCCAAACTTATCCTTTCTAAACATATATTTATATACTCTACTAATCAATAATAACATTTTGTTTCATGGTCTCCCCATGAAATTTGTTAAGCCCATGTCATTGAGGTGGGTCAAATGAAAATTCTAGGAGACTCAAGATTTTTTTTAAATTCTTTATGCTACCATGTGAAATTTTAAGTATACTTTTCATTCATCTTCAATTTTAAGGGCCCTTAAATGTTCCCAATACCATTGGTAAAATGAACTTTGACTCTCATCTGATTTTTATCCAATCATTGATTTTTTAATAGCATGAGAAAATGGCTCTCAACCTTAGTGAAAGTGGGGCCTAAAATTGAAATGGGAATGATTTAGAACTATACTAGAAGTCATCTTTCATCTTCGTACCTTCATCATATAAGATATTTGACTTGTTAATGGGCAAGGGGTCCACAAGCAAGCCATGGACATCATGAGGCAACCATAACCCTTTTGGACCTTTCACGCCTTATGCATATTGACACAAATATATGAAAAATTGTCAAATATTTGAGTGTACAATCAAAATGTTCTAAAATTTCCCTAGGAGGGAGGTGTTAATATCCTTGATGCCAATCTTGGTAACTTCGTTTCTTCATTTAGGCTACATATGCAAAGCCACGGGTAGAAATTGTGTGGGACAAAACATTTTCAAATGTGGATCAACAATGACAATGCTTTCAAGAGTGTGCACCCCATCTTTATACAAGATAACTTATCAATGCACAATCTAGATTTCTAAAATGTGGAAGAAATAAAAACATGCAATTGCTCTTGAATCAAATTGAATTAAAAAGTTCGTTCCAATCATTACAAAGACATCATCAACATAATAATTTCTAGATATATTTGCTACAATGGTCACATCACAATAAACACATGGGTCAATTGTTGAATACATAAAGAGGCAGGCCTATGCTTAAGAGATGGACCAATCCAAAGCAAATTTGTAAAGTAATGGAGAAATTATCCATGATAGGCAAAACATGAATAAAACAACTCAAGTTATAAGCTATGCTTTTGAGCGTAAGCTTAAGCATGAAATGAAGTGAACTTGGACAACATTAATCATCTCATTTGAAACAATGTTAAAAAAAAGGTGTGGTGGTACAAATGTTCTAAAATAGAATCTTGCATGTGTTTGATCAATTTTTTGATGAGTTGTTCAAAAGTGGGAGGTCACAACCTACTTTCAAGTGTCAATTGTTATTAAAAAGAAAGGGTGATAATATGGATGTGAAATAGAGTTTAAGGTTCTAGAGATGAAATAACATGAAACTAGAGATAAAATAACATGTGTCCAACTCCTTAAAAATATTAAATTGGGGCAATGACAACAATAGAAATGGGACCAATGCCCCTTCATATAAAGTTGGAAGTTTAGTGACAAGTTAAGATTTCTTTTTTTTTTACCATCAAAAGGCCTTGGATTGATAAGATGTTAAGCATTTGAAAAATACTACGTCAAAGGATATAAATAGCTTTAAAATTTTCTAGATAAGAGGGATGCATCAAAATAAGTATGATAAGCATTACATAAAACAACAAATTATCCTAAAACTATATATATCACCCATCCTATGAGTCAAGTCATCAACATGTCTAACATTTTTTATTAAGGAATCCTAAATGAAAGAAGATATGAATAAAAGGGATCACATTGGGACACTCAAAACTTTGTGATCATTGGAAGGGGCATTAAGCAAGGTTGGTAAAATAAAAGCATGTGGTACATAGGTTGTTGTGACCAAAGCAAAAGCATGAAAATGGGAGTGGGCCATGACAATCTCTTAGGACTTAAAACATTCGCACAAGTGTGGGAAATTATAAGGGAGTCCAAAATAATCCCAAGTGAGGACACTCAAAACTTTGTGATCATTGGAAGGGGCATTAAGCAAAGTTAGTAGAATAAAAACATGTGGTACATAGGTTGTTGTGACCAAAGCAAAAGCATGAAAATGGGAGTGGGCCATGACAATCTCTTAGGACTTAAAACATTCACACAAGTGTGGGAAATTATAAGGGAGTCCAAAATAATCCCAAGTGAGAAACACTTTGGGACTTGTAATCCTACAAAGTTTGAAAAAGTGCAATCATACTAACATGTATTAAAAATAGTCATAACCACTACTTAATTTTTTGAACTTTGGATTTTAAATAATAATAATAATAAATAGAATAATTTCTTATAAAATGTTATTGTGAATACATTATGTACATATCATACAAATTCGGAATCAATCTAATGAGTGAAAAACATGTATAAGGACTTTTAACCTTTTGTAACCACTGCTTAAAAGTTGCATAAAACCATCTTTAAAAAAAATTTAACATTAAAAGCACAATTTGAAAATATTTTTAATGACATATTTTGAAATTTTTTGAATTTACACCTTAACATAATAGTATTAAGAAAACTTTTTTAAAATTTGAAGTTTTTTTGAAAGACGAATCAAAAATAATCTAAAAATATTTAAGAATAAAACAATTGTTGCAACCCTGTCTTTGGTCCCGGGCCCAAAGTGCATCCCAAAGGTTTGGTTGGTAGTGGCGGCCAACGCGGGGAATCATGACCCCGTTCACGTACTATAATCATGTAGCTTGGGACTTAGGCCTTTGTAAAGCTTAAACGTTGCTTCTCGTACCTTGATAAGCATACCTTTAGGGAAGGCTTGATTGTTGTGATCAAGGCGCAAGATTGGGAAAGGAGTCATGTCAAGTAGCTTAGGTCAAGATTAGGCTTGGCTTGAGTTCCTCATGAGGGGAAGGTTGAAAGAATGGCCTCCCAAA
>Ga0116229_10004650_pt1 | contig 22515 bp, 14 predicted proteins | sample S1TSphgellanicum_3_FD_87313 | JGI IMG/M metagenome (GOLD analysis project Ga0116229, IMG submission 87313) | Host-associated microbial communities from peat moss isolated from Minnesota, USA - S1T2_Fc - Sphagnum magellanicum MG | ecosystem: Host-associated > Plants > Peat moss > Unclassified...
TTCATTTAGCACCTTGTCATAACATTCTTTACCCGCGAATGTTTACCAAATTACACTGGTTGATCTATAAATTTTTTTAAAATTCTTTAAAATTCTTGCTTCTTTGGGCTTCCATAACATTCTTGCACCAAGAATGTCATAACTATGAAGTATACACATCGAGGTGGGGTTTGTGAATGATTTTATAAGGGCCCATGTGTCATAACCCTAATTTGGGTTCACGACTAAGTGTGAAGTGCAAGGGCCCTTGAGGTCAAGAATATGTTTAGGTGTGAAACACACTTTCACATACGGGGGAGAGTGCAAAGGATGAAGCCCAATGATTCTCAAGTGCATTCCCACTTTGGGAATTGCATTCATGCAAGAGTTGCGAATGTTTGGAGCCTTGGTTGGAAAGGAAAAAAAACATTAAATTAGGCCCCCATGACACCATTAAAAAGGTTTTGAAGCGTAGATGCTTAAGGTGTCTTTGCATTATTCATTTAAACCTGATTTGCATGAGTTATGACCAAAAGAAAGGGTGGGAGTCAAATTGGGAATTTGACTTTTGACCACAAATCCTTTTGAAGCGGGGGTCAAATGAGGTCTGATTGGGGCGTGTTTTACACCATTGGAAAGATTTTTGAAGATTACACGATATTGTTTTCGCATATTCAAAACATATTTGATTTGAGAAAGATATGTGGTCCAAAGTTTTGGGACAACAAAAGTCCCAATTTTGGGACTCCCATTCGGGAGTCTTGGGGAAAAGTGACATTTTGATGTAGTCCCTCCAGAAAGGCACATAGTATATTATAAGGAGAAGAGTAGTGCCTCCTCCCAAAGGTTGTGGGTTGTGTAAAACTTGTGTTTGAGGTTGTCTTTAATAAGTTCATCACACCATTCCATTCAATTTACACTAATTGCCCTCTTTTCTTAATTGTGCAGGTTGATCTCACCTTGAACTCTCACTTGTGAGTTCGTCCTAGTCTTATCTTGAACCTTCAACACACCTTCCTCTCTAAAGTGCTATGAATTAGGGAGTGTGCCCCAATTCTTTTTTTCTTCTATTGTTTTGTTCTAGGACCCACGTTTGGGTCTTTTGAGGAGTTTGGGGGCACGTCACCATGTACTTTGGAACAAACCTATTCGCTAAAATTTCAGGCATTTTAAAATCTTTTATGTTCAAGCACACTAGGTCCCCCATTTCAAATTCTATGTGCTTTTGCGACTTGTTGGTTTGTTCTTCTTAACTTGCTTGCGCTTTTCTAAAAGCTTAATGGTTCATGATTTCCTTTCTTCACGTGCCTTGGCCATCTTTTCGGCCTCCTTGCTGCCCTTGCGGTGAATGCCTTTTGTTTTAGGAATGGCTAGATCCATTGGTTGTTTTGCTTCAACTCCTAGTGCCAACTCAAAGGGATTCATTTTTATGGTTGAGTGTTTTGTGAAATTGTAGCAAAACTTTGCCAAACCTAGATGGTCACCCCAATCCTTATGATTGCTGATGATATAATTACGAAGATATTGATTCAATATCCCATTCATTGTTTTTGTTTGGCCATCGGTTTGCGGATGGAAGGCATGCTAAATTTTAACTTCCTTTTTACCTTCTTCATTAATAACATCCAAAATTTTGACATGAATTTCACATCCTAATCACTCACTATGACCTCTAGCATCCCATAATGTTGGACCCACATGTCAAAAAATAGTTTTGTCGTCCCCACCATTGTGGCATTTGTGTGGGTCGATGTAAACTTTGGTAATTTAAAAAACCTATCTACCACCACAAAGATGGCATCCATCCCCTCCCACTTTGGGAGACATGTCATAAAATCCATTGTGACATTTTCAAATGGACCCGATGGGAGTGAGAGGGGCCTACATAACCCAAACTTCTTCTTATATATCGACTTGGTATTTTGGCACTTTATGCACATGCGAATATAGTGTTTTACAACTTCTTTCATTTTGGGCCAATAGAAAGTCTTCCCCAACAACTCCCTTGTTATTCTCTCACCATGATGTCTCACCATGGGCGGTCATGCACTTCTTGCAGAACCTTCATGTGCAACTTCCCTTCTAGCACATAGACTCATGATTGTTTCCATCTTAGCAATTCATCTAGAAGGGTGATCCTTTTCACCTTCTTCTAGCACAAGGCATTAAAATAACTTTGCGCCAAATAATCTTCCACATACGCTTATTGTATCTTTATTTTTAGATTGTTTTCTCTAATGAACATGGTTAAAAAGATTTGAGTGTTCTCCCAAAGCATCTCCCCTTGGTATTCCTCTTTGTGATTTAACACATTTGGCACAACATTGTTTTTACCAAGTTTATGGATCAATTCGATGTCCATAAGGGCCAAGGTGTCATGCCATTGCAACTACTTCATTGTGGTCTTTGGTTAGGTCTCAAAATACTTCAAGGATACATTATCTATGAAGACTTTAGTTTTATGAGAACCTAAGTTGTGTTGCCATGCCTTCAAGCAGCTCCCTACCCTGAATAACTCCTTTTCATGAGTTGGCCATTTCAATTAGGCCCCCACTAATTTTTTATTTTCAAAGGCAATTGGGTGTCCTTCCATTAGGACTTATATTCATGTGCATTTCAAAAGGCTTTGCAAAGTTTGGGAATCGTAGCACCAATGTTGACAACAACTTCCCTTTCAAGAGGTTGAATGCACTTTACTATTCATCCTTCCATTTGAATGAGCCTTCTTTCTTCAAGAAGTTGATGAACGGTTTTGTTAGTGCATATAAGTCCTTTATGAACTTTTTGTAGAAATTAGCCAATCCTAGGAATGACCTAACCCCATTTGCCGAAGCTAGGCCTTGCCATTCTTTAATTGATTCAATTTTCCTTGGGTCGGGCCTCACCCCTTCCCAGGACAACACATGTCCCAAAAAGTCCATTTCTAGATTTACAAATTCACTTTTTACCTAATTGGCATATAGCTTGTTTTCTTTGAGCTTTTGCAACATAAATTTTAAATGTGTCACATGTTCCTCCACAAACTTGGAATACAGCAAGATGTCATCTATATAAATGATTACAAACTTGTCTAAGTGAAAGATTGAATTCATCAAGGTTGTGAAAGTTGACGGGGTGATACATAACCCAAACGACATGACCAAGAACTCATAAAAGCCGTATTTTGTCTTCATGGTTGTCTTTTCCACATCCACATCTTCCACACAAATTTGATAATAACCCGACTTCGAGTCAATTTGGCTAAAATAAGAATCCCCATTTAGATGATCAAAGAGATTATAAATTTGGGGCAAAGGGTAATTGTTTTTAATGGTGATTTTGTTCAAGGCATGGTAATCTATGCACATTTGTAATTTCTCATCCTTTTTATCCACAAACAAGACAAGCGATCCATAAGGCGATTTACTTAACCTAATGTATCTTTGTTCCATCAAGTTGTTTATTTGAGCCTTAAGCTCTTGTATTTTTTTTATTAAGTTAGTAAGGTGATTTAGAAGGTGGTGTTAACCCAAGCACCACCTTGATTTTATGGTCCACATTGCGAAAGGAGGTAGATGTTTGAGGAGGTTTTCTATTAAGATGTCCAAAATTTATTAATTGTGTTGGAAATACAAGTAGGCCAAGACTTAGCCCCTTTGGTTTTAAACTTGGCACTATATTCATCCACATGCATAACAATTCAAAATGAGGTCTCCTACAATTCTTGTAAAGAGACCAAATGAATACTTACCTTAACTAAACTAGTGTGGTATTCAACTTCTAAATTAATAGACCTATTTGCTAGCTTAGCAAAAACTTTTAACTTAAAGCCTCCTCTCAAAACATCTACATGGTAAGCATCTAAAAAGGTGTTCCCTAAGATGGCCTCCATTCTATTTAAGGCACAAATTGTGAAATTTTCTGTAAATTTCACCTTGTCGCATTCCAACAAGGCGCCCAACACCACTTCACTTATTGGTGTCACGGCTCCCTGTGCTAAGTGGACCTTGATGGGTTTGGCCACCTTTGTGGCCACCCATCCAAGTTGCTATCACACCTGGGTTCACAAACAAATGCATGGTTCTTGAATCCAAAAGACACAACACCCCATTAGTTCCACCTTGAACTTAAACATGATTAAATTGGGGCCCAATTTGGCCACACTTGCCTTTGCAACAAATTCCCCTTGTGTCCAATCCTGATTTACCTTTTCGTAGTCCTTGGCAAAGTTCCCCAATTCATTATAATTGAGACATTGAATTTTGGCAACATTCGATAATTTCTTTTCTATTAGAGTTCCTTTGTCTTTGGGTAGGTTTTTATCCCACTTCCTCTTTTAGCCCCTCTTTGGGCCACTTGTAACTTGTGCTGCATTTATGATATTCACCCTTGTGGTGAGTTGCAAAATTAGTGGTGTTCCTACCTTCTTGTGCATGGAGTCATCTTCCATGCACTTTGCAACCTTCATCATCTTTTGACAGGTTGCGGTGACCTCATTTCTCTGCAAGATGGCATTACAAGCCCAAGGTTGTGAACCATGTAAGAAGGCCACCTTCTGCGTGTACTCTTCTTTCATTAAGATGAGGTTCAACAATGACGCAAAGGTCTGAATGTACCTTCCCGTTGTTCTAGATCTATCAAATTAGAGCAAGTTCAAAAGTTCTTGCCCATCTTTTAGGATTTGGTTGTGAAGTGTATACCTTTCATTCATCTTGGCCTTGAATGTGTTCCAAGGCAAACTCCCCATTAGGTTTGGCTCAACATCCTTTTATGTTGTCCACTATTCCAAGGTGTGATCTTTCAAAAGAGATTGCGTTAACCTAAATCAATCAACATCCATGTTGATCATTTGGGATTTAAAGTAGGCCTCCACTTGGAATGCCTATTGCTTAACCCTTTTCGTTTTGGTATCCTTTCCCGTGGAAAGATTTAATGTGGCCTTTGCAACCTCCCCACTTGACCCCGCCCCCTTTTCCTTGTGAATCTCTTTTAGCTCCAAAGAGATCTGCATGTTGGTTTCCCTTTCGTTCACCACTAGGTCTTGGAGGACCTTCAAGGCTTTTGCAATGGCATTCATGGACAACATGGAAAGAGTTTCCTCCACTTGTTGGGCCTTAACCTTGGCCCATTCCACTTCCAATTCCAACTGAATTATTTTTTTTGCAACTTGGAAGATCCCTTCAACCTTAACCTCCTTCATATTCTCCTTTTCCTCTTCGTTTGATTTCAAAGAATTGGAGGTGGATTTGAGTTGTTCCACCACTTGGATGTTGTCCTTAGAGGTTTCCTCCTTGGAAGCTTCCTTTTTTGTTGATGCCCCTCCTTCCCCACTTTCCAAGTTAACGGGCCCAAAGGTCTCTTCCCTTTCACCTTTTGGTGTTTTGGGAAGCTTTTTGGCAGAGCCTAATTCAATTGTTGCCACTTGCTTGGCCAAGTAAACCTCCTTTGTGGCAACCTTTACCACCTTGACTATGCCATTTCCGCCTTGGTTCAGTGTGAACGTTTTATGACGAAGGACCTAACCATTGCTTCTTCTCCCATCTTTGCACTCATTGAAACAAGATTTGGTTCTAATACTAAATGACATGCCTTTTTTCACTTGCTGCCTTGCACCCCCCTACACTCGCCAAGCAAGCTCTTCTTGCATTGACTCCTTTAGCTCCTAGTTACATGTGCACCCCATGGCACACTTGGTGAGTCCCAAAGTCCCAACCACTCAAGACGGACTCGAGCTCACTACTTAGACTCGCTAGACCCTCTTATTGAAGCTAAGTCTTAGTCTAACTTGGAGCCGGCCCAAGCCCGACTCCAAGAGTCGAACCACATCACCATAAGCCAAATCAGCCCCAAGTTGATTCGGGGCCCTTCCAGGACCAACTCTAGGAGATGGTCTAAAGGACTTAAGTTGGGACGACCCAAGTCGTCCCGGGGCCAACCCTCTCTCAGGATTTGGGCCTTGAAGCTTTAAAGGGAGAACTTCTAATTATTTGAAACGCTTTGGCAAGCTCATTCCCTTCGGACAACCCAAGATAGCACTTAATCATTTGTTGAGGGTTTTAAGGGGATGATGCCTTGCACCATAATCCCAAAAACAATCCCTGTCATCTCCTTTGCTTGGCGAAGCCCAAGCTTCACCTTAGCCCATCTGGACCCCGAGGTCCGGATGCTTCTCAACTCCTAGAGGAGTTGAACCTTGCAAAGCCATTTCTGGCCTAACTCTCGTATCGCCTTAGTGCCCCACTAAGGTGGTCTTGATATGAAACTCGCATCCGCTGAAGACATCTCTTGTGCAGAAGGGCATGTCAGGCTTCCTTGTGATCAATCTGAAACTGACACTGTAAAAACCTCTATTGGATCTGAACCCCAAAGTGTGCAGCCACCTTACTGTTGATGGGTTGTTTTAGGTCCTACTGGGTTAGGAGAAATGTTTTAGGAGTGTTCCGAGGAAGGATGTGAAGCAGGGATGGATGTTGAAAGCAATTCAATCAATTTGTTCTGGAGCTTGCACTCTGTGGGCTACATAACAAAACCTTGGGGAACTTCCCCTTTGATATTTTAGGGCACATTATAGGCAGAATTTCCTGTTGCTAGGGTGTGGGGAGTTTGCTGTAAGGAGCAATGTGGGGCAGGTACTTGATTTGGCAGGTTACAACCATCAGTTCTGATTCTCAGTAGTAAGATTCGAACCACAACAGGGTTTGATTTTTAGAACCAGATCCAAAACCAGATTTTGTGTTTTAAAGAAATGGATGTGCAAATGGGTTCTCAATTCTATTCATGTGTGAAACCAAAATCAGATAGCAAATATATATATATAGACTACACATGGGGTTAATACGGGGTTAGCTGCCAATCTGGGCAGCAACTGGATCAGAAACCCAGTCTGTTCTTTTTTGAACTGGAAACAGAATCACAATTGGAATGTGTTTTTTGAAGAACTGGACCTGAAACCAGATCCTCAGTTTCATTTATGGGTGAAACCTGAACCCAAACTGCTTTAATTTAATTTTAGAATGGAAATTACAATTTCTTCTTCATAAATTGCCTAACACTAGGGTAGAACCACCCATCATCAAACTGACCCATGACCAAACCACCTATGATTGAACATTTTGTAATATTTTCCTCAATCCTTGACCAAATTGAGTATTTTTTTGTGTCATTGGACGTGCAAACTGAAGGGCTACAAATGCTCTTTTGGTGCCAGAACTAATGGAGCAATGCAGAAAACACAGGAAGAGGATAAGTGATAGCGTGCTTTAATTTTTTGAAAAATAGCTCTAGACCCTCTCTAGTTCCAGCCCCATATCTTCCTCATTTTCAGTCTGTTTTGAGTGATCTTTGTGTTCCAGAACAAATAAGAACTAGTGTTGTTCAGTTCTTGATTTCAAATGGAACAGTCAATCTCAGTTTTAAGGGTTTTTTTTTTTTTTTAATGAAATCTTTGGTATGAACTGGATACTAATTTTTTTGGATTTAAAAACCCACTGATTATGATCATTTTCAGAAAAAGATTTAAGCCAGTCCGGTTCTATCTTCACGGACCATGACACAAAACAAAACAAAACAAACTTTTTTTAATATTAGTTTGTTCAATTAGTACACATAATTCAAAATAGAGATTATATAGTATTAATTATGTACAATCAATAAATGCAATAACTTACTTAAATGTAAGATAAGCTTATCCTTTGTAAAACAATATTACTTATGTAAGTAAAGAACTGCTTAAATCTGGACACCACACCCACTTTTAAATTCTAATTCAATTTTGAAAAGAGTCTGATTCCCAGGTTATGTTCCAATGATGGTCCCAAGAAATCATGGAAACTCCTGTCCAAAGACCTTCCAACTTGACCTCTAACTTAAACATGAACCTACCTAAATCCAAGAACTTGCTTGGAGGAATCCCTACTGGGGCAATTACATCTTAAGATCTGACATGCTGTTTCTTTGTTGCGTTGGGGAGGCACTCCAGTCAGCATATTACAGTCTCAACCTTGAGCTCTGCCCTTGGTTCCAACATTCTGAGTGCAGCTCCTCTTCCTATACAAAGTTAGAATGGCAAAAATTTGTCACCACTGTTCATTGGTTGTGATATGGGCAGAAAGGGCTCGTTGGTAAGTACTAAGCACTTTAAATTCCTCTTTGGATTACTTGAGGAAAAAGACATTTGTAATAACAGGGTTGAATTTTAATTTAGTCCTGCAGGCTTCAGAGTTCTCTAGATGTTTTTTTTAAAAGCGTTTTTAATTTAACTTCTGAACTTATGGAAAGTGGCGAGTTTTGTTTCTACAAACCATAATTTGCACTTTGATAATACATTTTTTCCAAGTTTTTTGCAATCTTGTTTTTTGCAGAATAGTGAAATTTCATCACAAAAAAACTACACTGATTTTGTATTGTGATCTTCTTGTTTTCATGCAGGAGGGGAAATTTTCACGCCTGTATTTGTGTGTATTTTGAAAGGTTTTGTCTGTACACCTGTTTTGAGAAAGCAATCATGTATGCATTCCAACCAAAAACAGGTATATTTTCACATGCATTAATTGAGGTATCATGATTGCTTTCCATTAAGGCCAATTGTTAGAGGCCATCAAAATTTTCATCAAGATGTGCTGTTAGAAAGGTCAAAACTAGTGTTGGCCGCTTCTTCCCTTTTGAAAGAATCTCAGGTCCCCATTTTAACATTATAAAAATGTTTTGGTTAATTGAGACTGGTTCTTTAAATTTTGAAATTTGTAGTTTTGATTTTTTTAAATAATTTTTTTCAAGTTCAAGAACCTTCAAGTCTAGCTCAAAAATAAGGTCTAATTGCATAACAAAGTTAGAGTATGGAGTTTTACAACAAGTTGAAACTGACAATTGTGAAGGTATCAAGTTTTACAATAAATTAAAATCGATCATTTATCTATTAAGTTCAGCTTACTTCCTGGTTTTTCAAACAAAATTAATGGGCTTACCATAAGAATTGAAACTTGTTTTGAAGAATTAATTTTCAGGATTTCAATTCCTGATTCTAACAAAAGGCAAGTTTTACCATCCTTATCCCAGGTCTACCAAAAGGTTTCGAGGTCGGGCCCAGGTCACAAGAACCTGAACCACCTGACTTTAACATTCCAGACTAGAGAACTGGTCAAACCGTGGTGTCTTGTCATCACTTGGATGATACTAAAATAGATCGCTACAAAATAAGGAGGAGAGTCTAGAGATAATTTCTATATTTTCACTGTACTTATAGCGATCTCAGAGCTTTATCTGAAGACAAACTCTACTTCTGCCTTGAAGTATAGGGGTACATAAAAACATTACTATCTATTTTAAACAGTTTGCCTAATCTATTCAAATAAACACGCTGCACGGTGTTTTGTTTTCTCCTTTGGTAGCAAATTTTCTCAATCTGTCGATTTTTTTTCAAAATATTGAAAACTATTTTTGATTATGAAGGGCTTAGTTTTGGGGGCCAATCGTTGAGTTTTAAAAAATTGGAAAAGAGTTCGCCAGATCTTGACCTAGGTATGTCACAAAATATGTAAAAATGCCTGAATTTTTGAAAAAAATAATATGAAAAAGTGTCTCCATCTTTTTATGGCTGATCACCATTCACTCAACATCAGAAAACCAAAAAAGATGCCTGCATGCATACTTTGAGAAAAACAGCAGAATTTGTCAGTTTAAAATACAGCTCGTTGTAGGAAATAAAGATTACACACATTTGATCTTATCACAGAATTTACTGTGAATTTCCCAACCTGGTTCAAACTTCAAAGTGAGCGTAAAGATAATAGTAGGTTCAGAATACAATAGCTACTTACCCTTGGCCAGGGTGAACCAGCACCTGCACTGGAACCTTCGCCTTCTTGAGTGAGGGCCATTGCAGATTATAATTAACCTGTGAAATGTTAAATTTGAACCCCGGGGTCCTTATTTAGTTTAAAGATGGGATATTAAAAATGTTTAGAAGTAATTCAAGAAAGATTAGGGTTTTTACCATGATACCAGTGTAGTTGCTGGTTCACTCATGGGTCATCAACTCTCTGCCTGGATTGGTGTGTTTAAAAAATTTCTTATTAGGGTACTGATTGGTAGCTCTTTGGTGGATAATTTGGTAATTGAAAACAGGTCAGAGTGAAGTAGCACTTACATCAGTGCATCGTCAAGTGCATCAGTGCACCATCCACTTGATGCACGTTATGACTCAGTTTTGGATGAACTTCAATAGAGTGAATATCGGGTTTCACCTTGGTAACCCATGCTGCAAGAAGTAGGTCATTTACATAAATATATAGGTACAAAAATAGGTAAGTACTCTATAAGTCAATGCTTTTTACATAGGTAAGGGCTGTTTTTGCTATCTACCTACTAACAGCCTGCATGTGAGTTGTTAGTATGTAGCAAAAACAAACAACCCAACCAACTACTAATGTCATTATGACTCAGTTGTGGATGAACATCAACTGAGTTAATATCTTGTTTCACCTTGGTAACTCATGCAGTAAGAAGTAGTTTCTATATATAGGCAGGGAGGAAAATAGGTAGGAAAGTAGGTAGGAAAGTACTCTGTAAGTAGATAGTTTTTACAGAGTTAATGGCTGTTTTTATTACCTACCTACTAACAGCCTGCTTGTGGGTTGTTAGTAGGTGGGAACGCAACTTGGCCAACTACAAGGTTAACAAGGGAACTGGAACCCAACAGAAAACTTTTTCCTGGGTTAGCTAGGGAACTGAAAACCAACAGAAAACTGTTTCCTGACTCCTCACCATCCATCCTTCGTGGTCTGCTGGTGGAGCTGGTTCACTCTGGCCGTGAAAGCAGGGGTTCTGTTTCTGTCTCGTCTTCGAGTTCCCTCGCAGCAACCCCTAGTCACCTCCAGAAGGAAACCCTCCCTACCCTCGATCGCATCCTCCAGGCCTCACCCGCCTGCCTAGATTTCACCATAAAAGCTGCTTGCTCACGACCTGCTTTCACAACATTCCTTCTCTGATCTTCTGTTGCCGGGGCCTCCGCTGTCGACTCTCTGCTTGCTTTCGTTTCTCACCTAGCTAGCTGCTCCTGCCTGCAGACCGTGCAGTCTTAGATTCTTCTGGGGTTTTCTCTCGCTGTCGCTCTCTCTACTGGATTCTCTACTACCCTGGAGCATGTCTGCCGTGGTTGTAGGTGTGTGTTGTACGTGAAACATTAGACCTGTCAGCTTGGCGGCTAGGTGTGACAATCCGTTCCTGTATGTGTACTTGTGTTTTGGACAACGGCAGAGATTAGAGGCAGTTCGTGTCCGTTGCTTCGTGCTCGAACGCATCATGTGAATTCTTTTGTTCCATCTCTTGAGCTCTGTGCGTTCTTCCGAACCACACACATAGCGGCGAGCTTCGTGCGATCCGGCTTTGGAGGAACTGGTGAAGGTCGTTTTCTCCTAAGATACCGTCGCATCGATGATCGATAGGGATGGGTAAGGAGTGGTCGGTGACAACGAGAGAGAGCACGCTCGAATTCATGTATACAGAAATTTGTATACCTGTGTTCATGCGTGTTCTCTCCCGCTGTCACTCGCTGTTCTTTTGCAATTCTACTGTTTTTTTCTTGCCGGTTACTACTCTTTGATCAACCCTTTGTGCTTAACGATCATCCGTGAATTTCGGTGAATCCTATACAGAAAACCCCTTCAAGCACTTTTGGTGAGCTTGTGCCGTTTGGAACTTTAGCGCTTGTTCAGGTTTGCTCACCGTTACTCGAGCAATGCGTGACATCCTTGTCGGTCGATCTTTCTCCCGGTCATCCATTGTGGTTTTCTTGTTGTACTGGCCAGACCCAGAGTTACTGTGGATCATCCAGGTCGTTTCAGGTTCACCGGTAGTGGCGAGCACTGCGATAATCTGGAACTACTGACTGGCATCGCGTCGCTTGTGCTCCTTGCACTGTGGCATGCGCGGTATGAGAATTGAGCCAGGCACATCCGGAAAGTCTGACCTACAATTTTGGTGAGTAACATGCCTTGCTAACTACAGGATGCTGTAGGTTTAGCCGTTTCCTTCTTTCCTGATTGCAGTTCCTTGGAAGCTTGACAACGATGTTGACCAATTACTAGAAACTCTACAAGATGTAAGCTCTATGCATATGGCTTTTTCTCTGGAAGTTGTGATGACATATTGAGTTTGTAACCCTATGCTTTAGTATGGACTTGTTCAAGAATGGTTCGTTCACGTGTATCGATGTGTGAATACATATTCTTCCATTTGCTAACCGTTTGCCATATGTGTTGTTGAAATTTTCTTTCATACTGTTCCATCGCATGACGCTGCTAGCAGCAGCCAAACGTGTCAACGCTAAACGACCTTATGATCTCCTTCAAGCGGAGTCCTAAGTTTAACTTAAAGCACCCCTGGCCGTGATGGCCAACCTCAATAGTGTTGGTAAATTTGGTTGTCGGACAGCTTGGCATGGCCTCTTGCCAATGACTGGATTGGACTTGCGTGTAGTAAATAAACAATCTTTGCATGTAGTTAATATGCAAGAGTTCGTAAGTCCAGCTAGCTTCCAGGCAGTTAGATCTAGCAACAAATGTTTTTCTGTTTCCTGAAACTGAGTGTGAAGTAGGCTGAAGACAAAATGTGAACTCATGAGGAATTAAGCGTTCATCAAAATTCAGCAACTACTTTCTACACTCATGCTCTTCCGTTTTTTCATTCAGTATCATGAACGATACTAGGCATGAACGGTTCCACCAAGCACTTTGTTTCTTCCCCTGTGTGACCCTGGACCCGGCCTGTGCCAAGGGATTTCGGTGCACCAAGTATAGAGCACCTGAACATAGGCACTCTGATTTTGGCCTCATGCTCTATATGTTTCTTTTTCGCGAGCATAGCTTTTCTTTTTAGCAGTGGCAGCTCCCGTATCAGACAGTCAATGGATCTAGAGGAAACTGGAAATGCTGAACATGGAAAGAGCCAGGCTCCAGCCTGCAGCTAACCCTGCAGGTTTATTGTGATCCTGTACTATCATGTCGTAGTGTATTAGAATACGAAGTCCAGTATGTATGTGAATGCTGTTACATGACATATATTTATAAGATCTAGTGGAAGCTTTGGTTGCAAGAATGTTGTCACGGTCTATATGTTTCTTTCTCTGCAGCATAGCTTTTGTTTTTAGCAGTGGCAGCTCCTAGATCAGACAGTCAATGACGGCTCTAGCGAAACAGGACATGGAAAGAGCCAACTTGCAGCTAATCCTGCAGGTTAATTATGGTCCTGTACTACCATCGTAGTGTGTTAGAATACAAAGTCTGCTCTGTGGATGCTGTTACTTGGCATACATTTATAAGATCTAGACAAAGCACTGGTTGCAAGCATGTTGTCATGGTCTATACGTTTCTTCTTCTCCAGCATAGCTTTTGTTTTTCGCACTGGCAGTTCGTAGATCAGACAGTCAGTGGATCTAGGTGAAACTGGAAAAGCTGCACATGGAAAGAGCCAACCTGCAGCTAATCCTGCAGTATAGTTGTGGCCCTGTACTACCAGGTGGTGTACTAGAATACGAAATCTGGTATGTGAATGCTGCTCACTTCACATATATGTAGATCTAGTCGGAGCACTGGTGCAAGCATGTTGTCATGGTCTACATATTTCTTTTTCTCCAGCATATAGCTTTTGTTTTCAGCAGTGGCAGCTCCTATATCAGACAATCAATGATGGGTCTAGGCGAAACTGGAAAAGCTGCACATGGAAAGAGCCAAGTTACAGCTAATCCTGCAGGCTCAAGCCTCATTCTCGTCCTGTACTATCCTCCTAGTGTACATAAGAATACAAAGTCTGGTATGTGAACACTGTAACTTGACATATATTTAGATCTAGTCGAGGCACTGGTTTCAAGCATTTTGTCATGGTCTATATGTTTCTTTTTCTCCAGCATAGCGTTTTTTTTTAGCAGTGGAAGGTCCTCCATCAGACAGTCAATGGATCGACGCGAAACTGGAAAAGCTGCACATGGAAAGAGCGAGCTTGGAGCTAATCCTGCAGGCTAATTGTGGTCCTGTAGTATCATCCGAATGTATAAGAATTCAAAGTCTGGTACTTGAACGCTGTTACTTTACGTACATTTAGATCTAGTCGAAGCACTGGCTGCAACATGTTATCATGGTCTAACTGTTTCTTTTTCTCCAGCATAGCTTTTGTTTTTAGCAGTGGAAGCTCCTACATCAGACAGTCAATGGATGTAGGCTAAACTGGAAGAGTTGCACATGGAAAGAGCCAACTTTCAGCTAATCCTACAGGTTAATTATGGTCCTGTGCTATCATCGTAGTGCATTAGAATACAAAGTCTGCTATGTGAATCCTGTTACTTGACATAGATTTAGATCTAATCGAAGCACCGGTTGCAAGCATGTTGCTTTAAGTAGTGCATAGGTTGATCTGAATCATACATATCTTGAATACCAGTGATCTTTTTGATATGAGGATGGATCGTGTGACGGATGTTGCTGAATGAGAACGTCGAAGTTCTGTAGAGCAAAACTGCGCATAGTCTTGCTACCCCCCATTCCTCTTACAACTCGTGTTGGAGTTCAACAATATGCACTTTTAGAAGGGAAATGTATGTGTTTGGATCTATCCTGATCATGTCAAGTACTTGGATATCAAAAAAGGTATGTGCGACAGCTCCCCATTCCTATCCTGGAAGGAATCAAATACGACTAGAAAATAGAAAGTACGCGATATATGAGCATGTTGTCAAGTTATGTGCAGGAGTATTATCTCAAGTTCTAATATATTTCTATTTTGCCTTAGGTTATGTCAGTGGGAGGCTGTACTCCCGCAGAAAGTGTGCATGGGGATGACAAAACTTTGGTGCTATTAGAAGAATGATCAACAAATGTTCATATGAAAAGGAACTATTAAGTTTGGTGAGAATTGAACTAATGAAGACGTTCAAAAATGGAAAACAACCATCGAGATCCCATTTCAAGGTTTGTGAAGGTGTATGCTGCACACACTCAAAGAAGCTTGACTGGAAGAAATAATCATGAATCTGGACCTTCCAGTGTACATAGAAACCTAGTCATCCACTAAGCTATAGCTGGTTATTTGTATGAGATTATGATTAGTTCAGGATTTAATCTCACATTTAGTCTTTTACTTCGTCTTTATTATTGAGACCTCCCATTCCTGAACTTTCTCAACTTGGCATCATGCAAATTCCTCATGTATGTTAGATTTCATGTGTGCTGGTTCCAACATGACATGACTTGTTTAAAAGTTAGTGTAACAGATCACGTCAAAAAGAGTCTGGGAGAGCATGAAGGGGAGAGGCAACAGTGAAGTCTCTGAAAGATTGAGCATGCAAGGAATAATGAATTGTTTTTTCCTAGATCCCAGGAAGAAACCATGCAGATGAAACAAGGGATCATGGAAAATTAGCTGAGAGGATGAGAGATTGAAGATTTCAACAACCTCGGCAGCTGCACCCGGGGGAAGTCAGATTTCCAAGGCAAAAGTTGACTCGACTTGAAGGAGGTTCAAACTACAAGCTCTCATGATTTCAAATATGGAGGATTATTCAATTTACATAGGTTAAGGAATTCGACCATACGACATCATGTTAGAAGAAGAGAAAGGAATGAGATTGAAGACTCTAAATGCTATTCATGGCTTGTTAGTATAAGACACATTATTCCATTCATAGTTGTTTTGTCCATTCACATGAAAGTTGGTGATATTTCGATGACAAGTATGAGGCCAGGACTCATGTGTAGGTTTATAAAACTTATGCCTTTAAAGAAGTTGATTTTCACAAAGAACCTTTGCTTCTTGAGAAAACAGAGAGTTGCATTGCATTCCCCCGATCTGAGGTCAACAAACACAAGCTAGAACTGAACTACACTGAACGCATGCTTTTCTTGAAAACGACAGAGAAATGGATTTGCATTCCCCCAGAGCATCTTTACTCTGAAGCTAACAGTGCTGACACACAAGAGAACACGACGACAATGTGACTTCGTCAAGGAAAAAATCTAGTGTATCTTGCCGCAACTGCAAACCTAGAACAACCTCAAGAAGAAAAAATTCACTGAACTACATCAAATCCATCAGCTGAAAGCCATTCGGCGGAGAAAAACCTGAAGCGATGGAGAGGGTGACGATGATGTCTCAGTTACTCAAACATGGCAATATCCGAACTTCCTGCTCGTAGGGAACAAAGTCCGCGCAAGACGATGAAGAACAAGGGGCAAAAGGACAAAGAAAAAACCAAACCAACTAACAGAAAAGCAACCTAGGAACAGCAGGGCATTCTTATGGAACAGCCATGGAACGGCCATGGAACGGCTGGGAACAGCCATGGAACAGCCATGACGTGGCCGCACCAGAGGGCATGCTTTTTTGCAGACACCATCAGCCGCCTCCTCAATAACTAAAGGACAATGTCACACATCAATCTAACAGAAAATATTAAACAGGCCAAAGGAAATGAATGCCGTCAGTTCAAAAGCGCTGCTGCGATTTTTTCCTCCAGTCTGCCCATTTGCCCCATTCATATTTTCTCAAGTGACACATAGGCATGTTTTGCACTAGTAACCTCATATAAGGAAAATATTAAACAGGCCAAAGGAAATGAATACAGTCATCTAACTAGTAATCCTTCTCATATTATACTTGCTTTCAAAAGCAATTTATATGACTTTTATTTTATTTTTGTAAAGACGAAATTGTTGAACCATTTTAAAATCCATGCACAAAATGATAGTTAGGCTTCAATCCTATATTTTCAACTTTGAAAGCCCATAACTTATATAATTTTATGAATTATATGTTTAAAGTACCTACATCATGATGTACATACACAAGTTGATAACCTCAAATCACCAAGTCCTTATTGACAAAAAAACATGTTGTGCATCATTATGAAATAAGCATTCCACAATTGCACCCACATTGCAAAATTTGACAATGTTTCAGTCAAATTCCAATCCACTGTAGGTTACATTCACCTCATGGTGAAAAAGAAACAAAGGAAGAATAGCTCAAGAACCCTACCAGGTAAGTATTGTACATTTTTAGAAGTAAAAATGTTTAGAAATATAGTTGCAAAAGTAGAGAAATTTACCTAGCAAAAGCTACTAAAGAAAAATCCTTTTGGATTGGCATTTTGATTTTGGTGTTCAAGCATAAAATGGGTAGTAGTGAATGTTAAAGTTTCATTAAAAGAGTCTCTTTTTAAGAAGGATTAGGACTTTTATTTATTTAACTAGATGTCTAACTTCAACATGAATCCTATACCTATATGGGTAAAACTATTCCACACAACATTGTTATGTTATCTACACAAGAAATGTCTACCTACAAATGTTTTTAGAGCTTAGATTTTTGACATTCACTGAAACAAAACCTAACTTGTGGGTTCATCTTTCATGGACACTAATGTATGCCATAAAAATAGTCCTCAACGATGTAAGAAATCAAAATTTGCAAGGATTTCAAGCTAGAAAGTATGTGAAATCTTTTGACATCAAATTTTTAAATGATACATATCAAATGTAACACATGGACATAGTTTTTGAAGCTTAAAATGGTGTACCAACCTTTCTTTTTTCTATACTTTCAATTTACTTTGCATACACTAAGTAAATTTTATCCACCCTACTCAAAAGTAAGTATATTCTACAAATTAATTAAGAATTCCATGCATTTGTTGCACTTCAAAATGAGTACCTAGTCAAGTTTTACCAAGCTACAACAATGAATTGTAGCTTACATGTGTGATATGTACATATGATAAAATATAATTTGGATATCTAACCTTGAGCATATTGATTACCATACTTTTCAAAGGTTTCAAATCATTGTAATTTTTAAATTTCAAATTTCATCATACGCACGTATTTAGGTGTGTAAATGATCAAACATTAAGAAACATCATTTGAATTGTTCAACTTGAAAAAAGTAGAATATCAACTATAGTTATAAAATTGCAAATACAAATAAAATCTATTGATAACAATAGAATAAATTATGGTTGACCATATGTAAAATCTTTAATAAGGTTGGTACATTCCAACTATTATGGCATTGCCACTTGGGCAGTCATTTGTTTTTGCATTAAAAAGCTACATGATTAAAATTATGAGATCACATATATTGGTTGTCGGGTAGACATTATAAATCAATTAGGAACTACAATAAGAATTGTTTAATTCTCAGAATTCAAATATAATTCATGTAAAGTATGCACTAACAATATGTACTAAGAAAAAAATTGATTAGAAAAAATATGTAATATGTACAAGAGACTGATAATAGGTATTATTTACTAGTAGGTTCAACTGATAAGATGGAGAGGATATAATTTATACTAAAGGTTTAAAGTAAAAAAGGTAGCAATATAATGAGGACATGATATATATTTGATCATGACAAAGAGTTGATGAAGGCCAAGATGTAACAACTTGGTGGTCCATTTACTTCAATCATAATTGAAATATTAGTGTTTGATTTGATTATACAACCCAAAAGCATCCTTTTTTTCTAAATGTATTTTTTTCAATGGAAACAAGCCAAATGTTCATTGTCTATATAGTCTTGTGTCAAATAAGGTATTATTTGTGAGGTATTGTATGAAGGAACCATCTTCCCCACCCTATTATTACCTCTTTTTTTAATATATATATATTTAAATAACCCTAAATTTATTTAAATTTTTAATTGTGAGGAATGATGAGGATGACATTAAACATAGTAAAATCATGTGAAAAGACTATTTTTTTTTACATATCAAAATATTATGTACTTAACATATGCTTCAACTAAATAATTAGGAGGTCATAAATAAAATACCAATGTCTAAAATGTAAGTTTCTTCAAAACAATTCAATTGTCAATGGCACATCCAAGGATCCTTCACCTCATGTTCTTTCACATTCACTTCATATTCCTTCATGTTCATTTACTAACTTACTAATTGAACTTAATAATACTAGTTCACTTATTAACTTACTAACAACTAATACTTTAAAATTTTAATATTCATGTTTTTAAAAACATTTTTCTAATGTTTTGGATTAACATATATCCTATATTAATTATATTTTGATTTTCAAAATAAGAAAAATCTTATAAGAAAAAACTAATTAAAAAATATTTTTTACATAACAACCAATATGTGAAACCTTATATTTCTACTCATGTATATTTTTAATTCAAAAAAACAGTTCCCCCCCTTATTACATGGGGACAATTTTGGCTTATGATAAAATGGACAATATATCATAAAAATTCTCATAATACATGTAAGAAACAAAGGTTGGAAATTACATCACATAGATATGAATGTAACTTTTTGTTTAACTTCTTCATAGATAATAGCATTATGACAAATTAACAAGATAAAGTTTATAATTAAATTTAGAACCAACTACAAGGGTTAAAATGACCCCCAAGTATTAAGATTTTATGGTATGATTCATAAGCCTAAATATTCAAAATGGGGTTTCAAAATGAAATTGTGTTAGGTTTCAATGTTGTTGACATGTTTCCATCAATAAAAATGGAACATCACCATGTATAATGCAAATGTATACCTTTAATAGGTGAAATTATCTATTTGAATTCCTTTGTTGATATTTTTTTTTATTGCTCTTTGAAAATATTATGAAATTATGTAAAAACACTTCATTGAAAAACTATTTATTGGTGAAGTAATTTACCCATCACTACGCCAAAATGCATCCTTTACAACTACATATATGACTAAGTTTGTAATCATATAGGACAAATCCAATTGCATATGACTACATGACTAACTAGTCCATTAGGACATGTCACATATTCAAGGACATCTAATCGTTTGTGTCCTAGTTGTAAACATGCATATGACTATCTTTTTTGACTACATACACACACGCACACCCCTAATAAATAATTATTATATTATATATTTATGTGAAAAATATAATATAATTATTTACAATCATAATATAAACATAAATAAATAATATTGATTATTAAATTAGTAATATTAAATAATTTTCTGTTATTAATTTATATTTTTATTATTTTCATCCTACGATAGTTTGACACATGGCATTACATAATGCTAGCCTAAAATATAGCTTAAGTAACTAAGTAGGTCACCTAATCTAGGTACCCTATGCAAGCTGAGGTAGGTACCTAAGCCTAGGTGGCTAGGCATGGGAATATTTGATCGACATATCATTGTTGATCACAACCATGTCACTTGTGAAAAGTTTGATACTTGGACCCCAAGGATGGAAATCAAATCCTTAACCAACAAACCAACCCACTTCATATGTAAACATAGTGGGGTGCATTTTATTTAACCCATGTTTCATTGTAAATGTTACACAAATGCCAACTTTAATATTTAATACCTTATTAATATTTCGTCCATTGACATACACTTATATTTTTCTCCTTTTAAAAATGTAAACTCATTTGATTAAAAAAATGTTTGAATTTTTTTATTTCAATGACCATTATTTTCTTTAAAAATTCAAGCATATGATTTAATTGTAAATGGACATAATAATAAGTAATGATATACCTCCCACATTATAAACCTATATTTGATTAAAATTATATATATTATGAAAACTTGATGTATTGAATATATGAGTTATTTGCATAAAATCTTCATAAACTATGCACTAAGAGATACGACATTAGACTAATGCCATAATTACATGTCAAAATTTCTTGACTATATTTTTTTGAAGCTTACTCAGGCATTTTATAAACATCATTGGAAGATTTAGAATGATGAGCAAATATACATGGAACTGAAGAACATGAAGCATGAGGAGACTAAAAAGGTGGAGGTTTACTATGAGCATATTCAAAAGTTGGCTCATGGTTTACAAGTACCAACCATAAACAGTTTTCTAACTATTGTGTTTAGAGCGGGTTTGCAATCGCCTCAAAAATATGACTATAAGAATGAAGCGATCAACATTACAACAACATAAGGAGGAGGCAATGTTGTGTGAAGAAGGTATGACTACTATAGAAGCAAGGAATGCACCATCAATACCACAAAGTATAAAATAGGCAATACTAGCAAAACAAAATATATATATATAAGGAAGACTGACAAACACTACACAAATTATGGGATGACAAATCGCAACATGGAGACATGTAAAAAAAGGAAGAGTGGACCACGATGGCAACAATAGAGGCGACACAACTGAGTCAAAAAACACAAAAGACATCTCCATATGCATGTCACATCTGTGGTTTAAATGGCCATAAAATGATAGATTGTCCAAAGTTTCCTGAGATGCAAAAAATGTTTCATGGGAAATCTATGACAATAGCAAAGGTTCAACCTATTGCTAAGACACAAACAATCATTGCAAATGTGAATGTGGTGGATGTTAATGTTACCACAAGACGTAAAGTGATTGAAGAACATGTGTTCAAGGATAGAGAGCCAAGAAAAGCAAATAATGTTGTTAACTAGGAGAAAGAAGAGCGGTTGAAGCAATCTATGGTGGAGATAATTTAATAGATTTAGAAAACACAAACCTAGATCGAAGGGCCATCCACATCCATGGAAGGATGGAACATAACCTCACCAAGTATGCCAAATATTACTCCTATGGACACATAGAAATTTCAGGAAGTAGTGAATTCACAAGGGAAATTAATCATAATAGAAGAGATTTTTCTAGACATTGGTAAGCAAATGCTAAAAACAAGTCATACTTTGAACTTAAGACAATTGCTTACAATAGCTCCTAAGTTAAAGAAATATCTTTAGTAGAGTTGAAACCAAAGAAAATTTGGAATGTAAGTAAAGATAGAGAAACAAGTTGGTTCTTCAATACTAAAAGTAGGGACAATTACTATAACAATAGATAATCATATGGCAGTTATCCAAGTACAGATTGATAAGAATACAATAGAAGATGTGTTGCTAGATGGAGGTTTTGGAGTTAATATTATCATAGAATAGTTGAAATTGAAGTTGGGGCTTCCAAAGCCTAAACCTACACTGTATAATCTGAAGATGGCAAATCAAACAACCACGAAACTAGTGGGGTTGATCAGAGATCTAAAGATATATGTTCATGACATTCCTTACATAACTACATTTATTATACTTCAGAATAGTGTGGTAGATTATAATTATTCCATGTTGTTGGGGAGACCATGGTTGAAGGATGTTAAGGTGGCACATGATTGGGGAAGTAACATTGTTACCATACAAGGGAATGGGATAATTCAAACAATTACAATTACCAAACATTTACAAAATGAAGTAAGAAAACCAAAGGTGTTATTATGCTATAATTCTTAAAATGGCATCACAAATGAAGAAGAAATATCATTTTTGTTACATAGCCAAAATTGTTCTCCATGGGAATAATCAATTTACCTAAAATAATTCAATCTATAAAAACTACAAATGTGGGGATTATGGATATAGATATGAAAATGAGTATTTCATAACAGGGTTCTAAAATATAAAACAAAAAAAAAAAAAAAAAACAAGAAAAAGAAATGAACCAAAAAAAAAAAAAAAAAAAAAAAAAAAAAAAAAAAAAAATAAAA
>Ga0116229_10004651_pt1 | contig 22515 bp, 15 predicted proteins | sample S1TSphgellanicum_3_FD_87313 | JGI IMG/M metagenome (GOLD analysis project Ga0116229, IMG submission 87313) | Host-associated microbial communities from peat moss isolated from Minnesota, USA - S1T2_Fc - Sphagnum magellanicum MG | ecosystem: Host-associated > Plants > Peat moss > Unclassified...
CTCTCTCTCTCTCTCTCTCTCTCTCAGAGAGTACTCTCTCTCTCTCAGAGACCAGACTTGTGAAGGGATTTCTACGGCTGCTGCTGAAGAGATTTTCTTCAAGAGATTTTGGGAAAAAAATTATTGGAAATTTTTGTGACAGAAATTCTTGGTTGATATTTGTGAATGATTTTTTTTTTAATTTTTAAAAGTTGAATTTTAATTTAATTTAATGAATTGAATCTTAATCCAATAGTTTTGAATTGGAAGCTAATTTAATTTGAATTTAAAATTTCATTCAATGTATTTGAATTTATTTTTAATTTCTAATTTTAATTTAATTCAAATTCAATTCAAAGTTGCATTGCCAATTTAAAAAATATTGAATTTTGGACCAAATTGAAAATGCTGAATAAGAATTTTTGGGATTTGATATTATAATTTTTTGGACTTTTTTTTTTTTTTTTGGGGGGGTCAACTTCAGATGTCCATGCGATCGCTGCCCACACCCACAAAATTTGATTTATTACCTTGATTTTTAATTGGGGGCAGCTTTAAAAAACCTTGCACAATTGGTTGTTGGTGTGGTAGGCTTTTGTACTAGTACCTTGGTGGCTTCTGCATAAGTTTTTTTTTTTTTTAATTTTGTTCAATAAATTATAAATTTTATTTTTTGAAGGGAAGGGAGGCTACTAAATAAAAGATCCATATGACCACTAAAAAAAAATTTACATATATGTATCTTACAATAATTTTAATGTTTATTGTCAAAATTTTCAAAATTAAAAACCTAATCACCGAACTAGGCGATTCTTAATTTAATTAAATTTTTCAACAATTATTGGTTGTTGGCACTATGATATGAAACACTTAAAATTGGGTTCTTTTTATTTTCATGGCAACCCAAGATTGGTTTTTCCATGGAAAAATCTTTATAATTACAAGATTGGTTCTCAATGGAAAAAATCTTCATAATAACAAGATTAGTTCTCAATGAAAAAAAAAAAATTCATAATAACAAGGTTGGTTGTCAATGGACAAATCTTCTTAATAACAAGATTGGTTCTCAATGGAAAAATCTTCATAGTAACAAGATTAGTTTCTCAATGAAAAATCTTCATAAATAACAAGGTTGGTTCTCAATGGAAAAATCTTCATAATAACAAGATTGGTTCTCAATGGAAAAATCTTCATAATAACAAGATTGGTTCTCAATGGAAAAATCTTCGTAATAACAAGATTGGTTCTCAATGGAAAAATCTTCATAATAACAAGATTGGTTCTCGATGGAAAAATCTTCATAATTACAAGATTGATTTTCAATAGAAAAAAAAAATTCATAATAGTAATAATAATAAATAATAATAATACTTACTTAATTTTCCAGCCAGCTTTTTTTTTCTTTGTTTGTTTGTTTGTTTGAAAATTTGAATGAAACAAAAATCTGTGGTTTTTTTAAATATTGTAAATAGGTGTGTGTACATACACCCTGGAGTACATATATACCCACATACATACTTGTTTTGTTTCACACAGTACACAAGAAAGTACACACCACAGACTACACACACACTTGCAGAACTTGCAGAACATGCTGCAGAACATGCAGAACATGGGTTTTTGTGCCAAAAAGGAGACAGACAGACAGACAGACAGCTGCTGCTCTGGGCCACTACAACTTTCTGCAGATGGTTCAGTAAACCAAACCCATCATCCATGATGATGGGATGAGTACCAAGCTTTACCTTATACCCAATGGTAGTAGACACTAGAGACTTACATTCAAACTTTTATGGACCCCATGGTATGTATGGTATAGAGACTAGAGACTTACATTCAAACTTTTATGGACCCAATGGTATGGTATAGAGACTAGAGACTTACATTCAAGCTTTTATGGACCCAATGGTATGGTATAGAGACTAGAGACTTACATACAAACTTTACTACGTTACCAACCCAATGGTATGGTAGAGACTAGAGACTTGCATACAAACTTTACTTTACCGACCCAATGACCCAATGGTAGAGACTAGAGACTTGCATACAAACCTTAGCGACCCCAATGACCCAATGGTAGAGACTAGAGACTTATTTGCAAACTTTACCAACCCAATGACCCAATGGTAGAGACTAGAGACTTATTTGCAAACTTTACCAACCCAATGACCCAATGGTAGAGACTAGAGACTTCTATGCGAACTTTACCGACCCAATGACCCAATGGTAGAGACTAGAGACTTCTATGCAAACTTTACCGACCCAATGGTATGGTAGACACTAGAGACCTACATATCGGGTGTGGGTGGATCTTGTCCTCTTCAAAGCCTTTTAAACATGGTGAAAGAATTTGGAAACAATTGCTTTGTTTTTTTTTTTTTGGGTGGTGCTTATTCCCCTCCCCCCCCTAAAAATTAACCTTCTTTAAGCTCCAAGGCAAGGCTATTGTGTTTAGATTTGTCTTAGAGTATAGTAGCTTAAAGGATTTTGGCCCCTAGGTAATATAGGTCTATTTTGATAGGAGGATTTTTGAAAGATGATATTTTGGCTTGTGTTGAAACTTGAGATTAGTTATTATAGAGTTCTAATATATCTTGAAGGATTTTGGTTTCTTGATAGAGGATTTTTTGAAGATTATAGTTTTGCATGGTGAAATATTTGAGTTTTTATAATTCTTCTTTTGCCTTAAGATACTCTTTAATGTAAATGGTAAGGTGATGGTGTGACACACCCCTCATTTAGTTTAGCTCAATTTTCAGATGTGGCCCTTGCATCCGATCTTATTACCTAAGTAAGATCTTATGAGTCAATGGTCACTCATTAGGCTCACAAAGTGAATTATGAGAAAGAAACCACATTCATTCAAAAGAGGAGCACATGCAACCTTAACGGAATTGATATAAATAAGTTGTGGACTAATGAAAACTAAGGTCCATGATTTTCATTCCTTTTAAATAGGTATGGTTCAATTGTTCCTACAATAGGCTCTTCGGTGATTGAGTTTTTTTATTTATGTATATATGACATCTCTCACACCGACCTGACAATATTGCTTAAAATTCTTTTTTGAGGATATAATAAAACAATGTAGTGATAAGTAACAACTTTCCATATTAGATTCGAAAAACACACCCATTCTTCTCATCTCAATCTTTCTTTTTTTCTTGTCTTTTTTTACGTTATTATAACTTCTTTGAAATTGAAGGCAAAAGGGGATTGGAAGGTTATTATAACTTCTTTGAAATTGAAGGCAAAAGGGGATTGGAAGGAACCTCAATCATGATGAAACAACAGGCTTTGCATTTTCATTGCCAATGAAATCATCATGATTCACGGGTACTTCTCTCTCTGACCATGTCCACTCTACGAGGGTGGCACTCGCTCCTCTCTTATTGGATGAGATTGAGAAACCAAGATGCAAGTGCAAGTGTTGGCATTCATGAATCGGATAACCACGACACAAGTTATGTACACCCAACTTTTATTTTTCCCCTCACCGCACACACACACACATTCTATCGTTCTATCATTCTATGTTTGTGTTTGGAGTGGACCCGGATGGCCCACAACATGACCGACACGCCCATGCCAGACGCCCTACACATGAGTGTAGTACTTGTTGATAGGTACAAGGGAAAACAAATTGCAAAGCCAGAGAGACATTAGAGTTATCTGTAAAGCCACCCTCTGTTTCACCCCCTATCTCCTCTACTTTCGCCCCCTATCCCCTCTTTCAGTAGTATCCGTAAAGTAATGAAATTTTATTAAATCTGGGTATGAAATGCTGAAACTCAGCATTTAGTGCACTGGTATCCGTAAAGTAATGAAATTTTATTAAATCTGGGTATGAAATGCTGAAACTCAGCATTTAGAGCACAAGGTTAAAGAGTAATTATAGTAGTTGTACAGGTAGGAGCAGTGAAATTACATATAGCAGCAGTGCAGGCGCTCGGGAAAAAGGAAACACAGGATGAAACTCAGTTGACCACCAAAATTGGTGGAAAAACTAGTTTGGGTCCTAGTTATTTCCTTTTGTAACGTTTTCATTCCTAGTTACGCGTTTGATGCCCTGTTATGCCGAAACTGGCCGTTCTCGGCCCCTAATCGCCTGACTTTACGGATAACTCTATTATTGAACCCTCATTGTGGGATTTTGGTTTCCTTTAGAAGGGGGGGGGGAGATCCATCATTTGTGTCCATGAGATAGGCTGGTGACAAACAACATGCATAGTTTTTTTTTGTCAGTAATTGTCATTGCATCATGCTATGGAGAGAAGGTGGTGGTGGTGGTATAATTGGGTGTACCTCTCGCTCCCTTTCCTATGTACCTTGTTTGTAACCCTTTTTTTGGTGTTATATGCTCTGTTCCTCCTGGTCCTTTTCATGCACCTTTTGTTTTTTGATAGTTATCACTTGTGGTGCCAAGCTTCCCTTTTGTCTGTGGGAGGAGCAAGCACACTGTTCCTCTGCATGACTTGTGTGGTGGAAATGGCATGGAGGATCTCTGACATCAAATCAGCCTTTCTCTTCTTGTTGCTTGGGTTGGGGGTGTCAGAGTAGAAGAGACTAGAGACCATCTGTTGTTGTGAGGTTCAATGGGACGGAGGAGGTGGAAAAGTGTGTCAAAAACTATTTATCCTACTTAAGTATACCTTGCTTTATATATACCAATAAGTTTAGACACACATTCCAACCCTCTTTCTCAGGGCTGGACACCAAATACCCATAACCAATATAGGGTGTGTATTACTAATGTGGCAGCAGAGCAGACCATTCGACAAAGAGCTCCCCAATTATGTCATGTATCTTGTTGCCTTCTAACATTTTTGGATCTCTCTCAAAAAACATTTGGGGCATGTCTCTGGTTGCTGCTTGGCTGAACTTCATAACTCACCCTCTTTTGTGTCTTATAACTTGTAAGTTTTGCATTCGTATATAATTTGGTTATGTTCAGTAACTGGCTCAAGCGCGTTGATTAGCATGAATAGAGCTCACATGCTTCAACTATAACCTTCATTGTCTCGCCGGTTAGCTAGTCCATAGTGCATTTGGTGGCTGGTTGGTGGCTAGTTGGTCCTAGGGTCCAATTCATATGAAACAATTTGGACCCATTTGAAGCAAATTGAATCCTTGAGTTGGACCCTGCCTTGGACCCTAGCTTGCATCTGGGTTCTCCAAATCATGAGCTCAGAGGCTTTGAGCTCATTTCTTTTGGTCTGAACCAATTGATTTTTCTCTCCAAAATGGTGCCATGTAGGTTTAGCCTCAATTTGCCACTTTTTTTGGTCTTGGATCCTCATCTAAAGGCTGTGGGTCCAATTTATTGCTCTCATCCAATAGGATTGCTCTATGCATTATAATTAGTTGTGGGTGCATCCACCCAAAGCTCCATTTTTTTTTCACAATGGCTCACTTTCATTGGCCCTTCATAAAAAAATTCTAACACTTTTAATACCCGATCCAAATATAACCTTTTACTATCAATATAATATTTGTGAATGTATTTGTCTTTAGTTCGGTCATATATAATACAAGAGCACACTTTTGGGCAAAGGATATGGGACAAACTTTGGTGCACATTTTGACATGTATCTTGGGTGCATGTGCTTTTTTTTTTAATTTTTTTAATCATATTTTTTGGTTTAGGCTTTTTCAATAGTTTGGGTCTTTATTTTGATTCATACTAATTAGTTTAATTAATTGTGGTGCATCCAAAGCTCTTTTCTTCTTTTTTTTTTGGCACAATAGGCCACTTTGATTGGCCCATCACCAAATAAATTTGAAACTTTGAGCTCCCCCACCCCCATCCCCCTCCCCCAATTTTATATTATTTTACACAACCATGAAAAATCATGTAAGTGTATTTGTTTTACACTTACACTATAACAATCTTACATGACAAAATATGAACTTACACAAATTTACACTTCAGCTCTAATCACATTTGATGGTAGCTTAATATAAGTCAATGTTAATGAAAAAATACATTCTTCACCAATTCAAACCAAAAATGTTATCTAACACAAAATATGATGTGGATGCTCATTTGGCATATGGTGTAAAATAAAAGTTAAGTTGACATCAGCTTAGTGATAAAAAAATATTTAAAATCATAAAATTGTAATTGTAATGTTATATTATATCACAAAAACGGAGCTTTAAATGAATGTTTGTGTAATAATCAAGTGTCCAATTTTGTATTCAAAATGTTCTTCTTGCAAACAAGGAATTCTCCCAATATGAAGACCTTGATTACTCCTCCCCCAATATGAAGACCTTCACTACTCCCCATGCCCATTCTTCAATGCAAGTTTTGAAACATTAACCTTCAAAATAATGTACTTGCTCATCTACTTACTTAATTATATATTTATCTATCTACATAGCTACCTAATTACTCACAACCCACATGTGAACCTACATACGCACCTACTCGCATATATGCCTCCCACGTACCTATTTGCCTACCTATCTATTTGAAGCCTTTTGGGACTTCACAACTTTTGTCATGGATACCTATTAGGAAGTGTGAATGATGATCAAAGAAAAGTTAACACTTACTTTAAATGTAATTGTTAATAGGTATAGGTGTTTTTTGAATTGTGTTAAATAATCACCCATGGCATCACATGCATGAATGGTTGCACATGAAACTAGCTACCATTGTAATTGATGTTATGGTTAGATGTGTGACACCAAGGTGAACACAACTTTACATTTACACATTTCATGTTGTACACTTACATATGTAAATGGCCCTTATATATTTTTACACAATGTGATTAAATTACATTTTGTCATTGACACTTTGTCCTAAATCATACAAGTAAACCATATAAGTGCAAAACATGGAAAAAAAACCAATGTTGATTAGTTTCATGTTGACTTTTGGCCATCTAAACTTGGTCGTAGTAGTGGTTACCTTGAAAACCTTGCATTTCGGTCAAGTACTTATTATTGTTGAACATATTGTGAAACTTCATTTTAGTCTATGTATGCATATTAAAAAATCCATTTTTCTTCCAACAAGGTATGAGCATGAATATCTTAATGAACACTAGTAGAAAGTGTCAATTATTGAAGACCAATACATAAATAATATCATTTTGGAAAGGGATAATAACAATTCAAAATATACTTTTGACTATATATGCATATAGATAAATGATTTGCATTAATACTTGGGGCAAAATATAAGGGGGAAAAAAAACATGTGGAACTTTGGTACTAATTGTAGTTCAATGTCCTCAACTAATATAATTTGCACAATGTATCAAAGGTTTCAAAATTTGCAAGTTCAATGAAAATGGAAGCAAGGTTTCCATTCCATTGACCTAGGTGCATAAATCCTCAAGCTTGTACATAAAGAATGAACAAGAAAAGTGGGAGTGCATTGAAAAGTGGGCTCATGGGTGCATTGATGGTTCGGGTACCCTAAAAGACTCTTTGATAAGCAAAAGATTACATAGGACAACTTTGGGTTTTTACAATATTTATCACAATAATAAGGTATTGTTGTGTGTTTTACAACTATAATAATGTCATATTGAACAAATAAAAATGTCTAAAAATGTATTGGATGTTATACAAATGTTTTTTTGAGGTCTTTCAAAAACATTATCATTTAAATTGTCTTAATTGCAATATTTTGCATAAGAAATCAAAAGAAATGTAACAAGTAGTACAATTGATTTCAAATTTTGTTTAAGGATTAAAAAACACTTACATTTATGTTTAACAATTTTCATTGGATGCAGTTGATTAAATTATGAACCATATGACAATTTTGAAAACCACATAATTCCTTTTATATTGTTGTTACCAAGTGAATGATGGAAATTTAACAAGATAGTATTAAAACATTTTTTAAGTTTTGATTTTCAAATTATTTTTGGAGGGAAATGATTTAGAACTTAATTTTTAATTGTGATGAAGGTAAAAAATGATTGTTTTTACACACACATACAAACTTAGAAGGTTGATGGAGAATAGGATATAGACACAATATGTAGTTTTAGAGTTCTATTGGGTTGTGAACCATAGATTTTCATTTTTTTCATTTTTTATTTATACATTTTTATATTATAAATGTTTGATAATTTTCAATTTTGAGTAAAGAAAGTAATAGCATATTGATGAAAAAACAATGTGTACACTCTGAATTTGTTATGTTTTTTAATTGTAATAATTTGATCACAAATTCTGATTATCAAAAATAATCCAGAATCTAGGAAATAATGGAACAATAATAATAACAAGATGAATGTGTGAATATAATTTGCAACTTAATTTGAATGGTTTTAAATGACAATTTGTATGTAATTTAAAGGTTATTGTGTGTACAATTTAAATGTTTGTTAATAGAGAAAAAAACAAATCAAAATAAAATTTGCACCTACCAAGTGCTAAATGAAAAAACATTAATTTTTTGGCCAAATTTGGTTCTTTTTTTGTATTCATTGGGCTTAAAATTTGTAGCCTTAAATGCAAGTCACATGTGTATGAAAAATTCATGCTAAAAGATAATTTAAATTGAATATATAAACATTTTTTACATTTTCAAATTTAAAACAAAATATTGATGAATGACAATGTACACATGTGAAAAAACATCACCACATACAAATTATCTTATTTTGAATTGTTGGATTTTCTTAAATATATATTTTTTCCTTTGTAGATTTTTTTTTTGAAATAAAAAAACGTCTTGGATATTCCTATGGTTCTTTTGGGGTATCCCAATCATGAATGCACCAACATGCCTTGATATAATGTTGGTATTGCATCAAATCATGGTGGGCCAAGATTGGTATTACCTCGTTCATATTTAGAACAATATGGGTAAAATTTTAATATTGTTTCCAAGCATATAAACTTAATAAGTTCCTTCATACCTTTGGTTGTATCTAAGATTCCCTTGGGCCACTATATAGGCCATAGTGACCCAACATCCACCAACACACTAGTTGGCCATTTTTCTCATTTTGCACTTGTCCCCCAACTAACCACCCTTGGTTAATTAAATTAATATATTTCAAACTTCTAGTTAGTTTTTTTTCTCCAAAAACAATTGGTATTTTTCTCCCCCCTTTTCATATTAACCTACATGGTTGCCTATCTATTATTGATTACCTAATGACTACCCACCTACCTGAAAGAATCTACCTACCTACATATTACCCTTTAAACCTACTAAACCTACCAATGTAAAAAGATCAATGTCATCATCACCACATCAAATATTGCAAAAACCTTGGTTATATTGCAATATCTACATTTGGGGTAAAATTATCAACCACCTCTAAATAGGGGTTTGAATGAAAGGTGGATAGAAAAATGCAATGTCTTCGTGTTGTTAAAAACTTTAATTGTAAATAGCCGAATGTTGAAATGCTTGTAATACCCTCATATAATACTAAGAATTTAAATTAACAACGGGAAAATGCTTAAGGCAATGCAAAATCTTCATTGTCAAATCAATTTCTTAATATTTCTTATTACCAAATTATAAGAATTTTTATTTTGACTTCTTTTAAATTCTTTTCCTCCCCCCCCCTTCTTATTATTATTATTATTATTTATTTTTTCTTCTTTTAAATTATTTTTCTTCTTCCTTCCATTATTTTCTTTTCTTTTCCTCTCCATTCTTTTTCTTTTTCTTTCTCTTTCTCTTTCGTTAGATTCAACATATGCCACTAAATGTAGATATGGAAGTGGATGCAATATTTTCTTACCCACATGTGAGTAGTGTTCAACCATGTTTTGCAATTCTATATTATGTAAGTATTGCACATTTAACCTTCTGCTTACCAAGGTTTTTTAAGTGTTGGTTGGTACAATGCAACCTTTCGTTATTGTTAATGGATGTGCTTAATAGTTTCAAATCTACACCAAAACAAAAGAAAGTGAAAGCTACCATAACAAAGAAAAAATGAGAATAAAACATAAAAATTAATGATGTTAAATTCAATTGAGTTCAACCTTGATATCACCTACTTTAATTTAGCCCCACTATCACTTGCAAACATTATTAACCAAACAAAAACATTGTCAATGCTAAATTTCTACTGTGTCAATAATTGCCCCAAAAAAAAAAACACAATATATAACAAGAGAACAATGAAGTTGAGCTTGGTTAAACCTAATCTCACCATAGTTTCCACCCAAAACCAAAAGAAGGAAAAATTCAAAAAGAAGAAATAACAAAAACAACATCATAAAAAGAAAAGGAAGAGGATAAAAAAGAAGTCGAGCCTTCGCCTTGTTAAGGCTTACAAAAGAGTATTTATAAATTAAAATGTATATAAAATCATTTACAAAGGTAGTTTTTTCTCCACCTTCCCAAGTTCAAAAACCTAGGTGATAAATTAAAGCATGCATTTATTAAAAAGGGACTCAATTTTCATATTGAATAACTATAGGTGCTAAGGGAATATATATTTATGATTAAATACAACCAACAAGGGATTTTTTGTTTAAATTATTAGAAATGAAATTTTCTCATAAAATTATGCATATGGATTTACTAAATCAAAAATTCTCAATCAACAACATTTATCTTCTACCCAAAATTCACATGTAAAGGAACATGAAATGGACTTTGATGGACTTTTGAAACATCAAGATTAAACAAAACAACGAAGTCCATTATAACATGATATTTGTGCAATTCTTATCATTTTTTTCCATCAACATAGTACCTTGGGAAGCATTAAATTGTGGCCCCTACTGATCTTTTGGAATTAAAAAAAAATGAACATTTGACAATTCTAGGTTTTTGGCAATATAGAAATACATTACAAAAAAAACTTTTATGGAATACTATCATTTTGTTTTTGGTCCATTCTAGTTTGCATTCACCCCAAAAAAAAGAAACAACATGAAGTTGAGGCTAGTTGAATTCGACCTTGTTGTCATCTCTACCCATGAAACAAAAAAGAAAAAATACAAGAAGAAGCACAAGAATAAGAAGTTCAAATTTTATTTTATTTTTAATCTAATAAAAAGTAATAGAAAAACAAAAGAAAAAAACATAGCAACATTGTTAAAAGGAACTTAATTAATTATTTGCAATGACACATTGTAAATCTTTTTTTTATAAAAGTGACCACATCAAAGTGCTTGAAACTTACTTAAAGGAAAGTGTAGAGGTTGGAGATGGTTGGAGTTGAGAGTGGTTTGAGCCTTTGAGTGATATTCAAAATGGTTGGAACATAATGAACTTACAACTTGGAGAAAACTAATTAAAGCTTGAAACCTAGAGCTAGTTTGAAGGTTTGACAATGGAGGTGACTACAAAATCAAAAAAGGGAGATTGAGAAAGGTGTTGGAGGTTGAAGGGTAATCAAGTAAAAGGTTGATTAGGTAGGTAGGCGGTGGGTTTTTGGGTAGGTAAGCAACATATCAAAAGGGTTGGGTAAATAGGTGGTTTATAAGTGAGGTAGGCAAATGAAATTAAATTGGATTGAACCTACATTAATGAGAGTTTGAATTGAGCCCATTTGGTTTGAAAATGTGAAATAATTTGGGATGGTGCACTAGTGGGTATGTGGAAAACAAACAGGTATAAGACCAAAATTATGTTATTTTATTACATAGCTATGAGGACCTATGTTTTTGTTTTTCACAAATATTTGCTCACATATCTATTTTCTATGTATAAGTCTTATGCCATAACCATCCTTCCTACCATGGATTTTACATATTCACAAACTATGCCAAAAATTTTGAAAATCAATCTTTCAATTATTTTTCATAAATGTACTCTATGAAATTTTCAACTCTTTACAACAAGTTATTCTCTTCAAATGAAAGTCTTTCCAAAGGCCCCAAATGCCCATTTATATATTAAGCAAAAGAAAACTAAATTAAAAAGTTCCTACAATTTTACACCTCGCATGGTTTCAACATGCACATTAATTTGTGAACCAATTTTTCTAATGACTTACCATTTTTGAGTCATGCACATTAATGTGTGTCAAAAGTTTCTTAATGAATCATTGTGTTTGAATCATGCATATTAATTGAAATCATGCCTAATTGGTGATGACTCATCAAATGATTAATAAATTATGAAACCCCACCAGTTAATAAGTTACCTATGTTAACTCTTATGTAATTACATAATTATCAAGTTATTTACATCAAATTATAGGTATTAGACACGGGTGCAACAATATATATATAGAGGTCACAAGGGCTCCATATATGTAACATAAGGTTTCAAAATATGAGTTATATGAAATTGTTTGTTAAATGTATTGACTATCCTTGTTCACATGGCCTACACAACTTAATGAAAGGAGGGGAATGCATTTGTTATCGTATTAACCACACATGTTGTTTACTTGCACTAGTCATATTCTCTTGTTTTCCACCACATGAAGAGAACAAAGTAATGGAGTTTTCCATTCCAAGCTTTGGCACCTACTCAAAATCTATTTACAAATTCAACACCTCACATGCACCAGTTTAGCTTTGAACCCAATTTTATTTTTAAAATGGTCTTAACTTCAAGTTCATAAAGGTATTATTAACATAATAATTATTTTATTAATGTGTTTTCCAAACTTATAAAGCTTCCTATTCAAGGATTTTCCTTTGAAATATATCATCATTCACTTGAAAGGAAAGGGTTGAAAAGCTAGCAATTTTTTTCAAAGTGTTGATTCCATATTCCATCCTACAATTGAAACTTCCTTCAAAGTATCACATTATGTTGGGTGAAATTTATTTATTTTTCTATGGGCATGAAGGCTATAAAATAATGTAAGGATTTGATCTAACACATTTCAACAACATGATATTATAAAGGTGATACATGGTGATGTTAATTGTACTACCAAATGTTAACATTGCATGTAAACATTAAATACATTAACATTCAATAATTAAAATGGATTAAATGAAAATATATGTATGAAATCCCTTTATGTGATATGAATATGTGAAAGGATTAGTTGATGCACAAATTACCATTAGATATCATTTTTTTATCCCTTCAAAAAATTGTTGGGATCAAGTTAATTTTTAAGGAAGTAAATTCCATTTTTTCTAAACAACATGCAAAAATAATAATTTTCAATTAATTATTAAAAAATTAAAAATTATGATTTACTTAAATGTAAATAAGGTGCCTATAATTCATTATGAAAATATACCTAGAATATTTTCAATTTTAATAAATATTTTCTTGAATATTCCATTAATTCATAGCATACTAAAAAATATAAATAGTCCCTTCCCCCCCTCGCACCCCCAAGAATTAATTACAGATGGACCTTGGGTACACAAAACTACATGTGAATATTGAAATTAATTTGCCTTGTGAACATTATAAAACTACTATTATGAAATAAATTGTCAAAAATTGTTGATTTAATTTCTTCCCTTCTCTAAGAGCGTTGAAAATATATTAGAAATAGAAATAGTGTTCAACCAATGAGATGATCACTTACAAGGTTCGCAATTTGGTGGGAGGGGGGGGGGGGCAACTAGGAATGGGGTGTCTTGGATTTTTGGGATTTTTTATATTCACAATGTGTTCCCAATAGCACATGATCTTTATCTAGGGGAAGTTATTGGATTTTTGTTGTTCACAATGTATTTTCACTATGTTCACAACATGTTATTCAAGTTCCTAAGATGTTCCTCATAACACTTCATTTTTATCACATATCATGTGTTGAAAGGTGTGCTTCTATAATGTATATAAGCAAGCCAAAGGGGAAACTTAAGACTATAATTTAATTTTGAAAGTAAAAGCTTATGTTTGGAGGAGTGTCCAAAGTCTTGGAATTTTTTGTGTTGGGTCAATCAACAAGCCCCATTACAAAAAATAAAATTATGGCACATGTTACAACTAATTAATAGTTATCACAATAAATATTTAACCAATATAGCCTAATAAGTACCCATGTTTTGAGGAAGGTGTATTAACCCAAGAAGACAATAGAAAGTGTTGTTAGTAAGACTACATTTCATCCCATATCATGTGTAAAGTTGAAATTTCACCAACAAAATAAATAAAGATATGTAGTATGCCCTATACCTCTTAAGAAATTTTAATAATCTTTTTTGAAAATATAGTAGTTAGTGAGCTTTTATTTCCCTAAAAGTTTTATTCTAAATTGAATGTAGTTGATTGGTTTATTGTTATTATTATTATTATTATTATTCTATAATGGATTTTTTTTTCACAATAAAAATCACTTGGTGGCCACCAAATGGTTTTTTTTTCTTTGCGATTGAAACCACCATGTGGAAATGTTTTTTTTTCATGCTTGAAGTGGTTTTTTAAAAAACTTCCTTTTTTTTAATGGAAACCATTCACTGCCATCATGTGGTTTTTTTTTCTTTTATTGATTTTTTGAGAAAATTTAAAAATTTTAAAAATTGCATCAACCTAATGGCCCTTAGGTGGTTTGTTTGCATTGTATATGTAACTTATGTGTTACATAAAAATCCTTTAAAATGTTTGTTTATTTGTTGGGCAAAGGTGGGAGGGTGATATATATATATATTATGAAAATTTCAAAAATCAAGAATTTATAGAAAAACAAGGAAAAAAATCAAAAGTAAAAAACATGAAATATAAATTTAATTTTGAGAAATTCCAATTGAAAGTAATGGGAAATTGTTTTACACCAACCCGAACAAAACTATCAATTGCATTGTGAAATTTTAACTAAATGAATTCTAAATGGTTTTATAAACGTTAAATATAGTTATAAAATTAATGAAATCATTTACAAAGGGTTTAAGGTTTAACATTTTGTTGTGAGGCATGAGGTGCATTGTTTCATTTGGAATGCCAAAGTCTTATTAAAAACATCAAATAATGTTTTTATTTTGTATCCATGTCCCCTTAACTTCTTTCGACCAAACCTTGGAATGTAACCTAATTACTATATAAATTCATATGATTATCATTATTGACACAACTTTTTTGATGAAAAAAATCTAAATTTCACATCACAAACTTGCCCCCTCCATGTATTTGTGCTTTAACAACACTTTAACAATGTGTTCAGAATTAAGTGCTAACAAAATGTTGATCCAATCATTGATATGATGTTGTGATGGCATTGTAACACATTATGATGATTGATCATTCTATTACAATGTCATTACACCATCATGTCAATGGTTGATTGACATTTTTTCAAATTAAGAATTTATTCAAGATAAACAAATTTTCAACACAAATAGTTTTAGAGTGCAATATTTTTCCAATGTAAATATTTTTTAATGTGTGTGTGTGTGTGTAAGTGAAGTTGATTTTGTGTGTAAACATTCATTTAATTTAAATTCACAATAATGGAAACATTTACCTCAAATTTTGTCCATTCATCATTTGAACATTTAATGCATTTATATGGCCTTCATGTAGTTTCAACATATAATATGAAATTGGCAATTATCTTTCCAATTTTATATTTGACTTATTGAATAACCAATCATCATCCCTTTAAAAGAGGCAAAATGGTTTGGTATATTTAATTAAATGTTTGTTATTGAATATATAAAAAAGCCCAACAATGTTGCATTTGAGAATTAAATCCAATTTTTTTATTTGATTTGCATCAAGGTATAGTGAAAAAATATGCATGAATATATGACCAAAATGGCACAAAGTGCTACAATGAGAGGTTTGTGAGAAGATTTCATTATAAATTTTTTGATAACAAAATATCTACAAAAGCAAATTTACATTTGGAATAATATTTCAAAATATAAAATGTTTCAATGTGGAATGGATTTTCAATTTGTCCTTTTACATATAGCTATAATTATTAACATTTTGAAATAATTGACTATGCAATTTGGTCCTCCAATAAACTTTGACTTACATTAGCTGAAAGATTATGGGACCCTTTCATTAAAACTTTACACACACTACATGTTAAAAGATTAAAACTCACTTTGAAAATAGAAGACCTCCAATTGATTCACATAACAAAATTAAAATAAATTGACCTTATTACATATGCAAAATATTATAAGCATAGAATGTTTTCATTTTGTAGACCTATGGTGAAAGATCATTTTCTATTTGGATCCATTCTAATTTTTCTTTGTCATAAAATCCTAAAATCATGGTGGTGAACATGGCCATGGACTTTTATGGATTAAATATGCATTTGTGTGTGGAGTGCAGACAAATGAAAAAAATGAATGGTTTGTAAATATGCATATTTTTTGTGATTTATCATTATTATCAAATCCATTGCAAAAAAGCCAACAACATCAACACACATACATGTAAGAAAAAACCCATGTTGTTTGTGAATATCATTACCATTACTTCCCATGTATGAAACAAAAATCTTAGAACCGCTTTAAACAGATGGGAATTATCAATTAAAAAAATTATAACACCAAAACTACATTCCATCATACAAAAATGCATTGAAAATAAAATAGCTGCAAATAGAAAAATTGAATGACAAATTTATCAATGCATAACAAATGGTTGTTCAACTTGTTATTTACCTTAGGTTTTTTTACCATTATACCATTCATTTCAAACATTTCAATTCATCAATACTTTTCCTTTTGAAGGACATGAATTTGTGTTAAAACTCCAACTAACATTAATTAATTAAACCTAAATTCAAATGATATAATGTGTTCATTGATCATAGACCAATACATTAATCATCTTAATCATGTTATGAATCATTTGCATTATTAAAGTTTGTTTGTTTTTTAACATAAAAAATTAAAAATTCTAAATGTTGCAAACCCAAATTATCAATAGGTTTGTAAAGTATAATAAATTTAAAGATATGAAAAATTGGTTGATAAAACAACTAAGTTCTATTGTATTCACCATTTAAAGATTAAAAAATTCACAACTTGGAATTAATGTCAAATGGCATGATGCATATTGTCAATTACATGATGAAATTTCTAAAATTAAATCTATTATCAATTACAAAATGCCATATCTAAATTTTTAAAAAAATGATTCAATCCATTCAAAATCAAAAGCATCACATATATCTGATATTTGGAATGATAGAACAAATGATGAAATAAATGATTCACATTGTGCAATTCCCATTACAAACACAATTAATATTGAACAATATGATTTATGATATGACTATGCAATTCAATCACATAATGGATTAAATCTAAAATCACAATTGTTAAAAGATGAAAACTTTACAAAATCATCATATTCCATGATGATGGAAGAACATGAATATCAAATTCTGATTAAAGAATTAAATGAAAAAAATGATTAATATTTGATGACATAACATTAAAAAAATGTACCCTAATTCATTGATTTGTTTATTTTTGATAGGGGTGCTAGAATAGGCAAAACATTTACATTAAATTTATAATATATATTATTATGATTATAAAATTAAAAACATATATTAAGATTTAACAAAAAACCAAAGTTTTATTCATGGCATCGACATGTATTTAGTTACATTCAATATTAATGGTTTATAAATAATACATTCAACATTCAACAATCATTATTTGGTAAATTGATATTTCCTATTTATTTATCTAATTTATTATCAAATTCATTGAAGAGGCTTATGTATTGATATGAACAATTGCAACTTGTTATGATAGATGAAATATCACTTATTGATGTTAGAATGATTAATGTTATAGATAATAGGCTAAGGTTCATAAAACATATTCAAAACAAAATTTGTGATGGTCTTGAGCTTATCATGATAAATGATTTCTATTTAACATCCCATGTGAAAGATAGTTAAATCTTTCAAAATATCAAGGATAATTTTAATGCATTAACACCCATTTTTTGGCAAACATATGTCCAATGTTATGAACTAAATAAAGTTATGTAACAATTTGATATGTTGTTCATAAAAAATTGAATAAATTTCATATCACAATAAAAAATATAAAAAAATTCAATTTGTTATCAACAACCACCCAACAATTTTATTGTTCCATATTTGTTTTATACAAATTGTTAAAGGTAGAAAATATTTTAAAACTTGTTAGTCTTATGGGCGTCCTAGTAACTAGGTAGTTACTAATGATAAACATGTTTATTGCTTTAAATTTTATTTAGAAGGCGAAGCCATGAGGTCAGCCCATGGGAATGGATGATTAATATTTGTTTACAAATCAACTAAGAGCATGGATTTGTGAAAAGATTAGGATAAAAATTCACTATTAAGGGTGGAATGTGAACCTTGTGTGTTTATGGACTAGGGGGATGAGGAGGAGGATTCAATTTGCTATATGAAAAGATTATGGAGGAATGGAAGAGAGGTTGTATATTGAAAGGAAGAACAATACAAGGGAATGCATGAAGTAACATTTTTTTTTGTGGCAAATTTTCACAACTTGGTAACAAAAAAAGGGTTGGCGAATCCAACAAAGGGCATTTTGCAAACTTTAAAAAGAAAATCACCATATTTCAAGGGAAAAAAATTAGAAGTTGCCAAATTTAGACAATGTGTTCATGTATGTTGCCAAAATTAGGTAGGATTCCAAAAAAGATCTACTTGTCCACTAGGACAATTGCCATTTATTGCTAATTAATGCTGAGGATTCTAATTAATGCACCTACTTGAAGAATTTGAAAAAAAACCCTGGTGTGAAATTATGGAACTTGATTTTTTTTTCTTTATTTTTATTTTGTGTTTTCACCTCCCTTTTAGAATGATAGTTCATTTGAATTTGATGTAGAATAATATAGGTTTTTAATTAATTTAGTTTTTTTTTCCTTCCTTTAGAAATTGTGTTCTATAAATTAAGAGTTTGCTAAAAGGTGGGTATAAAAAGACAATAAGAGTAGTTTGTAAATAATTGGTGGAAGGTAACAACTATAATGGAATGGACATAAATGTGATGATATTTTTGGTTGGAGGAAATACTTTCAAAGGATTAGAAGGTTGTTACCTTCTAGCTCCTTCCCATTTTTCATTCTTGATTTCATAATAACTAACATCTTTTGAGTTTTTAAATTGATTTTGGACTAAAAGGAGGATTGTTTTTTCTAAGGTAGTCTTCTTCCTATTTTGTGTTTCCATGTTGGTGGTTCATTTTTTACTTGAAATTTTTTTATTTTAATAGTAATAAGGTTACTGGGTCCATGGTTATACACAAATAAACTTGTGTAAAGAACATAATGACAATGTGTTCAATAACATGACAATTCACACATTTGTTTTCAAAGCAATGGATGTTAATCACCCATCATGTTTGCCATTTTATAAACTCTTTAATGATCCAAGCAAAACTATAGGTTTGCATTCTACAATTCATGTTAAAATAAATATGTTAGTTGAATTATGTGTTAATAAATATATAGTTGACATATGAACCTTATGGCAGGACCCTAGGGTCCCAAATAAACCCATCCTCGAACGGGTAATTAATTATTTTTTTTGGGTGTGGGGTCTTACTTGGTGCACATTCCACTGTTGCATTAGCTAATCATCAATGATGAGTGAGGAGTAGTGCTATGAAATGTTGAACGGTCGCATGCATTGCTTGATTGGGTATCACAACAATGACAATTGGCAAAGCAAACCGTTAAGCGCTGTGATGCAAGCATATAGGGAGGTGGAGGAGTTTCTCGTTAGATTCCCCAGCTACTTTTTCGCCCATAAATGGAAGAATACTATCATCGGCTACCTAACTGATATGGATGTGGCACCAATAGCATCGAAGGCTATTGCTCCTTCTCTAGCTAAATCCGCAATGACATTGGCTCGTGCAACATCGAGTAGCAATGCTACGTTAGTGTCAATGTTGTAGGCTCATGACATTCAAAGTTGATTAGGTGGATTCGGTGGTTCTTGTTAGACTGTGCCGTAGCAACAATGTTGCCCTCCATCAAATCACAAGGCGAACACGCTACAATGAGTTATTTCGAAGATGGGTCAAGAGGTAATTGATTAGATCCGGGCCGATTGGATTTCCATGGCAACACACCGGGCTGGTTCCGAATGGCAGTAGTCGAAAGGCATTGTAATGAATCTTCTCTAGAGCAGATATTCGGAGTGCAAGATTCGGGCCATCATTCTAGTCAGCGTCACTAGGATCGATCAATTGCGTAACGTCCTGAAAAACGACATCGACACGCTACATACTCGTCGCCCCCCTCACATTCCTCCTCATGCAATCCACGATAACGACCTGGACACGATCAAGGTAGATGCCGAGACATGGGAGGTCGAGGATAGATTCCCCTGCACACATCGTTGCTCGAAATAGTATCTTCTTGATGCATTTGTAACCTTCACCAAGTTGCACCAACACTACAAGGCCAAGATCGAAGCCTCCAATGATGCTGCTTACGTTGTATCATATTTGAGATGGATTCAATATGTGCACTTCTTTTACCTTGGCCTTCGCTTAGCTCGTTCAACTGAGGACGTATGCGATTGCTACATTCGAATCAATATCCAGCTCAAGCGCGATGACCTTTTTGCTAACAAACACGATCGCCTACTAATGGAGAAGGAAACGCATTTGGATGCCGCCATTGCTCAGCGTCGCATGGTGTCAAATTTCGTGAAAGAGTTTGTCAGGCATCATGCCTCCGATTAGCTTGTTCCGCCTACCATAATCCTTGATCACTATGATGATGAGCATTGTGATGATGATGGTGGTGACAACGACATGACTCTTTCGATTGTTGCGCCTCAAATTTAGATCCAGATCGAAGATTTTGGTGGCAGTTTCGCCATGCCTCATTATGGGCATTTGTGCCCATCATTCGATTATTTCAACTCTAACCTCATGGTGTTGAATTTTGTGGTTGCCGATCTAACTAGTAATAACAACAATGTGTTCTTCTATGATGGACGAGTTCAAGGCAAGGATGTTGATGTCTTATGCAGCTTGCGATTCACCTACCATATGGAGAAATTCAAGACGCTGCTGAATTGTAAGATAACAATGCCAAAAATTCTGTTCATAATCCTTGACAACTATGTCGATCAAAATAAGTCATAGCTTGTCATGTAGTTCTTCGCTCTGCTTTCCATCTTGTTTTGCTTGAAGGTCATGTTAGTGTACCTAATCCCATGACATTCGCATAATACCGCCAATCGAGTCATTATGTGGTGCCACAATGCGATGAAAGGCAAACACTTTTACTTTTTCATGGCGATTGTTGAGGCCGTCAACGAGGTCAAGGGGGTTAATGCAAGCTTCATTGATCACCGTGATGCGCGACACCCATGCTATGTTGGTTGGGGTCCCATCCTCAAGAAGCACTTTAAGTCACTACCTGTTCGGTATACGTTCAACTACTTTTTTGAGCTCGATGAAGGCCATGTCAACATGCGATCCTAGTGTTTAACGCTGGATAGTGAGGCCGTTAACATACCACTGGTAAATGCCATAAATATCAACTTGATCCGTCAATCACTTTTATCTGATCTGTTCAACGTCACCATTATCACAATCAAATAGGCAATGTTCCTGCCCATCCGTTTATTGATTACACTCGTGCTATTACTCATTAAGAAAAAGCTGATCTCCTTGGGTTCAATCCCCTTCGAGCACCTGTCGTACTACCTCAAAATTCCTAGTGTTCTCCGTGTGTAGATCGACGACGAGCAGGAGCAGGCGCCCCCAGCAACACATAAGAAGAAGCGGCAGCTTGCAGCGGTAGATGCGATGGTGGAATCAACACCAAACGCACCAACTCCATTAATGCTGGTCAAGGTGAAGTTGGGACGCCTTAAGAAGAAGGTGGTTGTCGTATTGGGATTGCCTTACTAAAAATCAATACTGTAGTTCTTCTCTAAGTAATCATCACAACCTTGAGGCCAAACTAGTCAATACAACACATTAGGTTTGTCGTGACGTGTAGTGTCGTGACGTATGGTGTCATAAGGATGTAAATACGTAGTAAATCCTACTAAACAAAAAGATTAAAGCCAGTCAAAGGTATAAACTAATCAATTAAAAAGAGATGCATGCACACATTACATATAGTAAAGGAAGAATGAAGCCTCCCTTAAATCCGGACGGACAGTGGCCACGAACGGTAGCTACATATGTTCGTCGCTACTGTCCATCCGGATTCAGGGGAAGGACTTCTCTTCTTCTTCTTCTAGATTACACCGCGTAGCAAAAATGTACGCACGAAAACTACTTCTATACATCATCTTCATCAGCAGTAGAATTTGTAGAGAAAGCCAGTTGCAGCAACAACATTAGTAGACGGAGGAAGAGGAGAAGAAAGATTGGTGTGGTGGTGGCTCTAGATTCTTGGTCGTCACGGAGGGATTTTGAATCATCGGCATCTTCATCATCTTCATCAACAGCAGAATTTGTGTCGGCCTGCATGCTTGTTCCCGAGTCATTAGTCAGGGTTTTCAATCAGCACACACCGCACAGCAAAAATGTACGCACGGAAACTACTTTTATACATCATCTTCATCAGCAGCAAAATTTGTAGAGAAAGCCAGTTGCAGCAATAGCATCAGTAGACGGAGGAAGAAGAGAAGAAAGATTGGTGTGGTGGTGGCGCTGAATTGCAAACAACCGTTATGAGTTACCAGAAGC
>Ga0116229_10004652_pt1 | contig 22514 bp, 21 predicted proteins | sample S1TSphgellanicum_3_FD_87313 | JGI IMG/M metagenome (GOLD analysis project Ga0116229, IMG submission 87313) | Host-associated microbial communities from peat moss isolated from Minnesota, USA - S1T2_Fc - Sphagnum magellanicum MG | ecosystem: Host-associated > Plants > Peat moss > Unclassified...
AGGAGCAGTGTTTTTTTTGGGAGGCAGAATTTAGCTATTTTTCTACAGAGAAATTGGGAATTTTTTGGGGGATTTTTTTTTCCTAGTGCAAATTCGCTTAACTTTTGCTATTTTTTATGAAAAAAATTCGTCACAACCTCAATATGAAAAAAAAGAAAAGAAAAGAAAAAAAACAATGCAAAGGAGAGAGGTATGTATACAAAAGCTTGAATTATTAAACAAAATACTCTGTGCAGTTTAAAAAATATGGAAAAACAAAAATGCAACATTTCATCATTAAAATTTTCTCCAGATCAATAGATATGACAGAGTTATTGAATCTAACTAATTTTATTTTATTTTATTTTATTTTTTATTTTTTTTGGGGGGGAAATTTCAAGTTGTACAGCAATCCTTTTGAAAACTAGTGAGCTCTTTCTTCTAGAGCTAATAAGTTGCACAATTTGCAGTAATAAAAAAAATGCCTTTGAACAATTCATGAAACCCTGGCTATGAAACCCTAGCTAGAGCTAAGCACCCCGTATGTATGATCCACCCTAGACATCCTACCTTGAAAATGGGTGTATTCTAAATGTTCTTGTAGTGACAAAGTGTTCTATTCTAATGCAAGAGAAAAACTAACCACACATGCATGGTATTGATCATGTGCATGTGTAATTCATGTCTGGATCTCAAGAGTGTAGATCACAGTCTTAGTCTTCTTCTTCCAGTGAGCAACAACAATTTATTCATGTGATTAGGGTTTAGTGCACTCTGGTAGTGAGATTGGGTCTGTAGGAAACCCCAGCATATCGCAGCTCCTCATCATCGTCGTCTTCTTCAGAGTCAGAGTCCAGGCAAAGCTCAGGATATTCATGCCATTTGTCCTGACGCACGTCGTAGTATGCGGGAGCTCTGTCAGTAAACCCAATGCAGATCTTGCCGTTGCCTCCCACGCACTTGCAAAGATCTCGGAAGGGTTCAACTGAAATGTACGTGAAGGTAGCCGTGATCCGTGCAAACCCTAGTGTAGAAGGCATGAATTTGTAAATCACCACCTTGTGCGAGAAAGCAGAAGGAGCTCTTTCATTATCATCATCTTCTTCTTCAGCTCCTGGAACTCCTTGGATCGTTGGGCACACGAACAAGGTCACCAAGAAGATGCCGCCATCGCAACCTACAATTTGCGGATGTTCATGGTTCACGAAACACCCCGGAACGACAATCCTGGTGTACACAGACCACTCCCGCAAACCCACGTTGTAGGCCAACAGAAAATAGGGATATGCTGCAGCACCACGATCCTCGCAGGTGTCTGCTCCTGAGCTCATCGGTTCATACAAACCCACGGTGAGAAGGAGACCTTGGTAGTACGCATTGCTCGCGTACTTGGCCAGTCTCATGCCATCGCAAAGTTTGCCAGAAGTCGTCCAGGTATCAGTCCTGGAATCGTAAACTTCCGTAACCTGGTCCCCTTTCTCTAGTCCCCGGGATGCCAGTTCCGCTGAGCTCAATGCCCTCCCGGTCATAATGATCTGCATGACTTCTGTCCCTGGTTCTTGCAGTACATGAATCAATGGAATCTCATAACTCTTCTGTCCGTGGAATCCGTAATCTTCTTCTTCTTCGTCGGACTCAACTTCATCATTCTGATCATGATTCCTGCCGATAGAATCTTGGTCTACCGTGCTGCGATTTCCAAGACCAAGAATCTTCCCCTCTTTGGTGAGTGGATTGACTAGCAGAATCTCCTGAGAGGCGTTACCGTACTGTGTATACAGCAGCAATCCGCTTGGGGTTGACGCTACTGGCAACAGTGCTGTCACGTGGTCTGTGGACTGTGGAATGAGATTCAGTGCCACCCACTTCCTGGTTCGGAAACAAAACCCGAAAGTCGAGCATTGTGCGTCCTCATCGACAAGTGTACAGAGAGGACAGTACTCCTCCCGTGCCACGAACTCTGCGCATGACCGCAGCTGCTGGAATTGCTCTAGTCGGGATTTCCTAGTCCATTCTAGCTGGTACGCGCAGATAGCCATTACAGAGGCAGCGCAGGTGATCCGAGTTAAGATCAATCCACCCAAGTCCACCTCCTCTACAGTGAAGAAGTAGCAAAAGAGAATCAAATGCAAAAAGGCCACTCGAGCCCACCCGCCCATGACCACATGAGCCTGTTTCTTTTTCTTTTCCACCTGTGGGTTAGGTTTCCGAATTTTCTTCCGAGCTGCTGCTGCTTCTTCTGGGACGGATTGATCATGGTCACCAGAACTCATGCGGGTGCAGTACTCATCCGCATCATTTCCATTGGAAGCTGCTTCTGCAGCGCAGGAAGAGTACAATCTTTTCACGCCCATTTGTACTGCAAGCCCACATAAGAAATGAGTAAAAGTGCTAGCACATTTGTTCATTGATTTCCCTGCAGAACTGCTCTACTTGTGGCTTGATCAAACACTAGTAGTTCGTTAGTTCCTTAGCATGATTTGCAAATGCGCATCAAGATAGTATTACTGCAATGCCGGCCAGAGATACAAGCTGCAATTAACTTGTTTCTTCATTTTTCACATTATGTGCAAAGGATTACATGCATCAAGCAGTAGTTTCCTCCCTCTGTGGAGAATTTAATATGGTTTCTGGGGATGCGCATGCGGGTATGTTCAAGGAGATTGAAAACAGTTCTATTACGTTAAAGGAGATTGAAAGCGGTATGTTAAAACACTCATGTAGAGTAGAATGAACGAAACAATATGGAAGATCCAACAGAAAGAACACTATTGTGTACTCGGGTACTCATGAAATTCTTACCTCGATCACGTCTTTGTGAATTGCGGAAACTGCAAGATCAATCTACTTGCGACTGATCACAAGAGAGCACTGATCGCCCCCTTCGATCGCCTGTTCTTAGTTCTGCTGCTCTCTCTGCAAGAATTGAAACCGATAGAGAAATAAAAACAACAAACGCAGTTAACAACAACAACAACAACGCATGAGAATCTCGACAAACTAGTTCATAAATTTCGTGTACTGGTTAAGTAAGTATTCAGGAAACACTCATGAGAAGCGTGCAGTATATCGCTCTCTAGCAGCAATAGTCTTGGGGAGCTTGGGCGCAGTACAGATTGTGATAAGACTAGAGAGTTCTTTCACTTTCATTCATTCAGCTAATGCATTACGGCAACGTCGCCTATCGCGGACAGAGACAAGCATCAAGAAGCGAGAAAGCAAGCAAGCAAGCAAGAAAGCGTGAAGCTCTAGTGAAGGGGACTAGAGGTAGACAAGAGAAAGAGAAACGTCGCAATTATGTGAGCAAGCCATTCCGTGCACCGCTTTTGGCGCAGAGGGGACTAGACGGGAACGGAACGGAACTAGACAGATATCAGCTGCCGTGAAAACACCTGTACAGTAGAATTACCCATGTGATTACGGCAGCGACGCCGCAGATATCACCTGCCGTGAAAACACCTGTACACTAGAATTACCCATGTGATTACGGCAGCCACGCCGCTGCTGGGAGGTACTAATGGAGGTAATTAAATAATTAAATAATTGAAGAGGTAATTAGGTTTGTAGTGTGGAGATCACCTCATATGATCATGAGTTTTTCATAATACCCAATATCAATCTATTACGCCTTCATAAGGATAGTTCATTCATGAGCTCCTCCTATTCTTGTGACCTCATTAGTTTTTTTTTAAAAATATAAATTATAGAGTAAATAGACTAATTTATTATTGGCTGAAAATATTTTGTACTTTGGACTCTAAAATTTCAGCTATTTAGAATTTTGTTATAAATTTCCCGCCAACCCTGCAATTTAACTCAAATTTGTAGTGTGGAGATCACCTCATATGATCATGAGTTTCCAATAATACCCAATATCAATCTATTATGCCTTCATAAGGATAATTCATGAGCTCCTCCTATTCTCGTGACCTCATTAGTTTTTTTAAAATATAAATTATAGATTAAATAGAACAATTTACTATTGCCTAAAAATATTTATACTTTGGAGTTTAAAATTTCAGCTATTTACAATATTTGTCATAAATTTCCCACCAGCCCTGCAATTTAACTCAAATTTGTAGTGCGGAGATCACCTCATATGATCATGAGTTTCTAATAATACCCATTATCAATCTATTACACCTTCATAAGGATAAATTCATGAGCTCCTCCTATTCTCGTGACCTCATTAGTTTTTTTTAAATATAAATTATAGACTAAATAGAATAATTTACTATTGCATGAAAATATTTATACTTTGGAGTCTAAAATTTCAGATATTTAGAATTTTGTCATATTCCCACCAACCCTGCAATTTCGCTCAAATTGCAGGAACACTTTTTTTTTGGGGCAATTTCCATCAAAATGTTGCAACATCAAGAATTGGTTCTGTCTTGATGGTTTTTGTAAAACAGGGACGTAACTATCTTAGTAGGTGTGAAACTGCTGCCATCAACACTTTCTTTCCTAGTGTAATGTGGCTTCTCTACACAACTCTGCCGTGCACCAGTTGGTTGATGGATTAGGAACCATGGATTAGTGCAATGGGTTCTTTAAATTTAATTAGTCTCAACAAACTTGCCTATTCTCTCAATTAAAGGATGTTCCCAACGTTCAAATGGGTCTTTACTCAACACACTAAGTACTAGCCCTTTGCAAAATGTTAAAACCTGAAAGTCATCACATTAGGTACATCCAGGACAGCACTAAAACCTACACCCATGTAAGTCTAACCATTCTATTCAAATTATGAGATCTGTGTAGTAGTTGTTTGGGGCCCTTAAGAAGGCCAGAATGAACCAACACCCCACCAATGAATCATGCAGGATGGATGGTATGCACGGACAGGAAACACTTTCTCATTCTCTTCCTGTCCCATAGCTAACCATAGTGGTTACGTACATACTAACCATCCACATGTATCTACCTATCTAGTAGTCACCCAGCTCCTTACCTACCTACTTAGGTCAATGATCCTTACCTGCCCCCTTACATAGGTAGTTACAGCTTAGAGGTATTAAGTAGGATGGTGTGAGGATAGGTTACCATTTGGGACTCATTGAGTTTAGCAGCTTTTCGTTGGCTGTTGCACTGGTGGGTCCTGGGTTGCATAATCGTCTTAAGAGACTGATTGGCATCTCATGCTAAGCTAGGGATTGCTAACTAGTTTCACAAGCTTTTTGGATAAATGGGCCTTCCTTTCATGGTAATGTTCTGAAAAACTCTATTGGAAAACAAAACTTAGACATCTACCCTAAAATATAGGGAAACCTTAAATATTAAATAAGCGATCATGAGTTGAATGTTTTTTTTTTTTTCTTTATTGGGAACCAGAAAAATCATTTATATTTTCTCCTTGCTGTCATCCCTTGCTTAATTACAGGAATTCTTTTTCCTTATGTTTCCTGGGACCACCCCAAAAATTTCTTGATTTTCCAGGGTCCCCTATGCAAACATGAAGCTATGTTTGTTTGAGAACCCTATCAACTCTCCAGCTATAACATGTATGTGTATCTCAGCATTAGACTTTTTTTTCACTGGGCACAAAAGATTGCCCAAAAGCAAAATTCAGAATTTAGAAATGAAGTGATTTTAGAGGGTTTCAATTGCCAAAAGTGAGAAATCAAGAAAAATTTAAAAATTGCAGATTTTATGTTTGGTTTGCAATGTGTAGCTCCATAAATATAAAAGGTTGATTAAAGATTTGTATTTTGAATATTTGGTTTATAGCCAGATTTGGCTAAATGATCTTCTGGGCTGAGGGATGATGGCCATTTTTTCTACATCTTCCTATGGAGGACAGCCACTTAGGCTACCAAAAAATTTCACTATAAAAACATTTTTCAACATTTCAGAATTGTAGTAAAGGAAATTCTGGATTTTTCTACACAAGAATAGTTGATTAATGATGCCTCTAGAAGTTTATTGAATTAAAGAGACCTGCTATCTTTAGATCTGGAATTAGCTATTAGTACCTATTCCACTGTAGAATCAGCATCAATTGGTATGGTACATTCAAATGAACTATTCCTCTTTAGAGGCAGCAAAAAGGAAAATTATTAGTCGTCATCTTCCTTTTCAAAAGAGTTTTCAAAGACTCCAATTCCTGAGTGCATGTTAAACTGCACAACAAGCCGGTCCAGCTTGTTGTGCAAGAGTGGTGATGTATGACCTTTCATATCTAAACAGTGATCTATAAAGCTGCACGATGATGAGAGCTCATGTGATGAGTTATCAAGAGTGTTCAAAACGTCACATTGCCTACCCCACCATCTATGGTAGTTGCAGTGAATTCAAACCATTCGTATAACACTAGCTAACTAGCAGCATGCAACCGCTCTAAGGAGAACGGCTTGTGTTGATCTAAACTCTAAAGTACCTAAAATGCCTAACAGAGACAGCCCCTTGCATACAGCCGGCCCTTGCATATCATGCAGTGCCAGCTAATTGTTGTGATTTGATCACCCACGCAACATCATGAGTTATAGGACTGACCAACACCTCCCATTGCATGCATTGTACAGCTGCAGAATAAGGTTGAAAAACTATTAATGAAAAAATGGGAAATTGTACAAACACACATATGCATAGAATATCTGTACTTACATATGTATATATCTGCCATGCATGCATGGTATGAATAGATGCCCATGTACTATGATGAATTATCACTGCAATTTGATGAGTGCATGATGGGTAGTTATGGTTTACTTGGATGCATCTTTAGCAATGCAACTTCTTCATGTCATATAGAGATAGATATTTTCATAACATGGAGTACAAATGTTATGACTGGTAAAATACAGAAATCATCATTAAGAAATATGGCTGATGAAGCACGTACGGGATGTTTGCATTGGTGGCATTACTTTTGTTGACAAAATCAAACGGCAAAAGAGGGGCAGGTTACTATTCGTGGCTTTACTAATGTGATGGAGAAGCAAGACACTTATCTCGTCCAAATTTTGCAGCTGCATTCAATATGAAAAAGTTACTTATAATAGTGACAGTTATTTGGGCCAACTTACTTCTCATGATCAATCGTATGTAGCAGCTAGATTTTTACAACATGTGTAGTTTAACAACTTGCAAAAGATATGGTAAGATAGTGCTGATCCTGAATTGGATGTGAGATTTAGTTCATTGAACAATCCAACAATATAGATCTAGTCACAAGCTTGAACACTTATGGAGCCTCCATCAACAAATTACTTTATATTTCTTGTGTTCCAATTGGAAAAACCAAATTCAGACTGTATATATACAGCATAATCCATATTATCATATATATCATCTTTTTTTTAATTGGTAAAATTTTCCAAAGAGTGAAACTCAAAAAAATTTAAATGAATTGATTTTGGAGGTCTTCAATCCAGAACTGAGGGAAAAAAAAAATTGAAAATTGTCAGATTTTATATTTGGTTTTCAGTGTGTAGTCAAAAACATGAAGAGTGATTAAATATTTGTAAGTTTCATATCTGGTTCATATGGTTTATCCAGCCAGATTTGGAGCCTGAAATCTTCCCAGGGATGATCGTCACTTTTGTACATCTTCCTATGGATGATTCCTACTTTGGCTACAAAATTCCATTGAAAACACTATTGATATTATTATTATGCATCTAAGTTCATAAGGGGGGGGGATTGGGTTAGGTTTATTAAACTCATGAGTTATGACCATGTTTTAACTATAGGTAGCTCAAAGTAGTACTAATTTGTGTCTATGCATATATTGCTCCATAATTGTACAGAAACTCCAAATTATAAGGTGCAATGGTAGGCAGCTTTACAGTTAGATGCGAGCTACGGCCCATCATTGCCTCTTGAAAATAAATAGGTATGCATAGTCTAAGTAGGAAGGGGTATTAACCGAGGGGTATTAGGGTTTGAACCTTCCATATGGTTGTGGGTTCAAACCTTGGTTTACTAGGTAAAGTCATGGTAAAGATTTTTATGACTTTATCTTTAAACCAAGGTTTGAACCCAAAACCATTTGCAAGGTGGTCACTAAGGCGTACATGTTCAAAACAATTGTAGCACATCCATTGTAGCCGGCAATCACCACCAGGCCACATGTATACAATTTACTAATTTATTTGGGCTGGTTTTCACTTGTGCCCAATATGCAAAAGATGGAACATGCATAGGAAGAGACCGGTTGCAGGGAGTGCAATATTCAATTGGATTGCTTAATGGGAAGTTATTATATATACTAAAGGGATGGGTGCATAAATACTTTAGTTATTTTCCTCAGGTTTGCACAATCAATGATCAATTGGCCAAAATTTTACTTATTTGTAATAATTTAAGCAGAAATTTTTTCTTCAAAATTTTAAAATCCTTATTGCCACATGAACCATAGGCATATCCTCAATTATGCACATTAATTTTTTCAGATAAAATTATCTATATCTTGTCAAAAGCCTTGGACCCATGATTTTCTCCACATTTTTCACTCACAATAAAAAAAAGGCCCATGGTGATACATCAGGATCAATGTGCAAGGTAACAATGTTAGTTTAGTTCACCCAACTGCCCTTGAAGTTACCCTTGAAATGAATGAAACTACTTGGGCATTGTTTTACAGGTTACACATCAACTTACCATCATCATATTAGGTGTTTTATTTTATTTTTGGCAATAAAAAATGTTTTTTTAAATAATTTTTTAATGTATTTATTTATTTATTTATTTATTTATGATGATTTCATGTTCAACCTCAAGACAATATGTAAATAATGCATACGTTTTTTTTCCCTCTACTTTTCCCACTGTAAACTACAAACAAATAAAAAATATGCACACATGCATGGGTCCATATAACATGGATTGTAGATATATTTTTGATGAATTCTGTCTAGACAGGTCTACCCATGATCTGCCCAATTTGGTAGAAATCCAGGCTCCTATTGGGAACTCTACAGAAAGCTGATCAAAAAGAGATGAGACGCTAGGCAGGGGAATCAACACAAGAGTGCATCAAGTAGTTATCTGCTAAAGGAATTCAGCTCTTGACCCAGCTTCCTGCATGGTTGTCCTACATGCATAATCTAGATCTGTGGCTATCAAGATATTTGTTCACATCAAGCTCATGCAGCAGATGATCAGACCTCACGACTGACTTCACTGCGGTTGGTAACTCCCTGGTTGAACTCTCATTGACCAGGATAAAAATTGTGCGAGCAGAGTTGATTCAGGACTTTCAGGTACAACTTTTCTTCTAAAGAGAAGTTGTAACGTGGTACATCGATTAGACATGTATTGCAATTGCAAATTTTCCGTGCCATTGAAATTTCTTTCTGCTTTGAATTAGTAGCGTTTGGTCACGATCGTTGAACTAGTATTTCTAAGGTACTTTTCATAACTTGCTAATGAGCAAAATCTATACGGCCTGTAGCTAAAAAACTGCGCACTCATTTTCCACAAAACATAAAATGAACTTTCCATGTCGGCGGCAGCTGATTGTATGCTGCACTTGGGAATATGCAGGTGTTTGTTTCTCTGTATGTATCATGAGTGGTAAAGGAGGTCGGAATTTGTTTCTAGCCGCATCGTGGGCTTGCAGCAGGATTGCAGGCAGGACCTGAATGTACTTGCCAGACTAGCTGATAGTAATTCTTCAGCTTGCTTGCACTCTGGCCGTAGCAAGGAATTAGTTAGCAGCGCAGATTGAAGACTTTTTTGAAAGGCTAGACACAATGGTACTGCAAGTGCGGAACTGTCTCTAGCGTATTTCCTACGCAATGTTTTGGACTTCAAACAAAGACGTTGAAAGCTGAAATTTGCGATAATTTAGTGGGGTGGGGTCGAGGGGGGGGGGGGAGGAGTGGGGGTTCCGTGCAATGCTTTGGCAGATAGCGGCCACCGCCCAAGAACGGAACGACGTCTCATGAGTACTTTACTACTGACAACAGCCGCTTAGGGCTTCTTGTAGCCAATCAACGCTATTGAAATGAGACCGTTCAAGGCTGGTGATTACAACGTTTGTGGCTAGTGGCTGAAACCCATGATGTCCAAAGGACTTTTGTACCTCTATAGTATACAATGCCTGAAATAATTACTTGGAAAGGAATTGAGATAAATTTCAGATCTATATTATTAATTTCCTTGGAGTGTGGAAAAAAAAATGTAGGATAATTACATGCTTTTTGAATTCCACATCTTTTAAATAGGTAGATAGGTTTATATTTCCAAATGTAATATAATATATATATTGCTGGAAATTTGTTCCAAATGTACAATGGATATATAGGTATATACCCATCTTGCTGTTGTTGGACGAGCTATTATAACCGGTGGATATTCAAGTTCCAACTCTTATGCCATGAGAGCTCTCCACAATAATAAAAATCTGACTCTATAGTCCATGTTGAACCTTTTATATATATTCAATATATTGAACCGTTTATATATTGAACATATATATATTCAGCTAAGCATATTTGAAGGGATGTTCTACTGAGCTAATTTCACAAATTTCTTTTTAAATTCTCTCAATTGTAAATGTTACCTTTCTAATCTCTCTAGATGATCTGGAATCTTTGGAGTTTTATTTTGGCCAAAATGTTGAACCGTAAATTATATGAGGGTGCACACATGATCCCCAGTTTTCTTTTTCATAGCTCTCATGCCAATGCTTGATTGATGAATTTTTCTATAGAATGACTCTTGTCAAAATTGACAATAGCCACCCAAAAAATTTATATTCTTGGAGTTAGACATCCAAATTATTTAATTTAAAAACCTGCAAATGAACACATAGCACAACTATGTACATATAGTTTGGCTCCATGTACAATCACTATAAGTAAAGTTTAAACATGAGGAAAAAATCCATTCAACAGCATTTTAATCATTTTCATTATAGTAAATAACAGTGCTATACTTAAAATGGAGAGCCTGGAAAAAAAATTCTTCACATGGGCACCCCCTAAAAAGCACTATAAAGGCATCCATAAGGGAATGATATCTAGTTTGAACCAGGAATATTTAAGGGGTATAGCGACTTGAATCATACGTAAATTTTATTTTATTTTTAACATCCAATTTTTTTATACGTAATTATTTCCAATCAAGTGACTTATTTGAATATCACCGTAATACTTACTCATGCTCTACAACATGCATTTCGTGCATTTCATCCAGGTCACAGCATTCTCTCAACAAAACATTCCAGGGTTCACGTATCTCCCCCAAAAGAGAGATATTATCGTCATAGACTTATTCACGATACATTCGTGAAGTAATTGTGAAATTGATCTTCAGCCTCTTGAAAGTTGCAGAGCATCACTTCTAATGATGAGTGACCCCACATCACTCATGCAATCGATGTACTGCACCACACTACCCATTAACTAGCTTGCTAGCTGCTATCGCGGCTGATTCAACGACTCTTATAACACTAGTGCAATGCAAGTGCAACGTCCACATATTGAATAGAGACCATATGGATGCACCCGTACTAATATTGGGTTAATTCAAAACTCACCTAATTCAGCACAACCGCTACTCAAGCCACGTTAGTTTCATACTTGCAAATCAGTATTACCCCCACAAATCCCAGCTGGCTGCAATGTCAGATGACAGATCAGACCACTACCCGGCGCAATTACTGCATGTGGACAACTGAGTAATTACAACAACTCATTGGATGTGGCATTATCAAGCAAGAGTGAAAAGCTACGTCAGCCCATATACATATATAAGTACTCTCCGCAATTAGGATGAATTAGAGCACTAATTGGTAGTTAAATCCCCACAATTAGTAGATGTATAATAGCTATCTTTCAGCAGCAACTCATGTGCAGAATTTATTTTTATTTTAAAACCAAAATTTGTAATTGGAATGATAAATAAACTCAAGGGATGTGAACCACACAAATATTGTGAAAGTAATACTGATTACCAGTGCAAAGAATGATCATGAGAGCAGGCAAGCTCGTTGGTACTGGTGGCTTTAGCAATCTGCACGACAAGTTGTATGGTTCATCAAGTGCAATTGCATTCAGTTTTATTACTCACACTTGTACGTTGAGATTTAAACAACTATATTTATATTGCACGCTAATAATTGAGTTCCTACTTGATTAAGTTGAGATTAAGTAAATATTAGATAAATAGTAGTAGTGTGTGACCTGTATGCCACTGGCCTAAGTGTGAACAGGACTATTTAACTGCTTCAAGTGTGAATAGGATCTTGGGGATATATCTCAATTGTGCAAAAAAAATTTATTATAAATTAATTTCCAGTGACAAAAATTACTCAAAATTCAATATCTCTCACAACTTAGGTCCAAAAAATTTCAGAGTTGCCTCTATTAAATCCTACTCATTGAGAGCTTTCCAGCAGTACCAAGAGCAGGCCCCTATCTCCAAAAACATTCAAGTTTTATTATATTAAATTTTCTTTGACAAAAGTGTTCAATATTCAATAACTCTTGCACCATAAGTCTACACATTGCCAAACCATCTCAAAGCTTTCCAATAGTACTTACTGAGATGGGAAGGAGCAGGGCGGGAGAGCATACATTCCCATGGCCTCTATCTAACTTTGCTTGCCCTTAAGGATCATGTTCCTTCAACTATAGAATTAAACTACCCTCAAGTTAGCTAATTAATCAGGGCAGTAATTACTTTATTATTGTACTAACTAATCATGTATTGAGAAATATTTATTACTTTGGGTTTACAATTAAAGCATAGTTCAAGCTTGATCCTTGGCATCTTCTCATTGAAATATACATTCCCACCAACTCCATCTAACCCTCTCTCACCCTAATTAAGGATCTCATATTTATTAACAGAGAATTACATATATGCTCTTACATGGAACTCCCCATGCTTAAACATACACCCAACTTGAAGGCCTAGATATGGAGTATATAGGGTAAGCCCAAGGTCACCAATGGCATTTTATTTTTTTCAACAGCCCGAATATGAGGAATACATACATACTTTAAAATGACCAGCACGCACAAAATCTTGGGAAAAAGTACAAATATAAAATTTTGATAAGTAAGGAAATATATTTTCATAAATTTCATATTGTGTACATTTTTTTAATTTATTTTATTTTTATTTTATTTTTATTTTTATTCTATTTAAATTTTTATTTTATTTTTATTTTTATTTTTATTCTATTTTAAATTTTATTTTATTTTTTTTTTATTCTTTTTATTTTTAAATTTATTTTATTTTTTTTAATTTTTTTTGTGAAGATTTTTGTTCCCCGGTGGTCCACTCAAAACATTCATTTGATGGCCCAATTTTAGGGTTTAGGTTAAGTTTAGAGTTTGACAACTGAACTATGAATATATTCATAGGTGTGGTTTTGTACAGGAACATTCTGAAGGGTCTCTGATTACTGACTCATGCCCTTGGGTAAGAGTCCACCATAGTTTACACAAAACAGAACCAAAATTTTTTTTAACCAATGGTGCAGATCCTTTCAGATCAACCCATGGATGGAGTAGATCATTTCTAGTCACCCATGGCATCCAGCAAAATGACAATGCACATCATTTATGGTCACCCATGGGTCTGATGAACATTATGTATTGTCAATAGCTTGAAGGGGGGAAAAAAAAAAAGACAATGGATGATTTCCAATCACCCATGGATAGGGGGAATCATTTCCATTTACTTTTAAATTTAAAAATATTTATTAAGAAAAAAAAACTCACAATGGTAGTGATCATCTCCAATCACCCTGGATGGTGGAGTTAATTTATGCTCCCAATAAAAAACCAACAATGTGCATCATTTCCAATCACCCATAGATAATGGAAATCATTTCCAATTGCTATGATTTTCTTTTTGAAAGAAAAGAATGGTGTGGATGGCTTGTGTTTTTTAAGAACCTAAAATAAATAAATAAATAGTTAGATATTAATCAACAGTGCTAATTGCTTCTAGACCAAATTGTTTTTTCTATACTCAAACTTCATATGTTAGATTTTAAACCATTGAAATCTTTTTTCAGTTATTATGGACAAACATCCCACTTATAGTCATGCTCTTGAGATTGTAGGATTGTATCATGTGTTGAAGTAGAATATGAACCAAGTTTTGTGGCTTTTCTAGCGAGATAGACCATCACATCTTTAGATAATGTGATTAGTAAACAATGCAAATTAATAGACAAGAACCACTAGGGTAATGGTATGGGAACCCACATTAACATGGGAACTTGGAGAAGTAAACTCGAGGTGGTGCAAATGATTCAAACCCAAATACTTTGATACATTGAATGTGTATTGTGTGGATCTACAATTTTAAAGCTAGCTTGACATGCTTGAAGGTGATTTGCTTCAACAATTGTATAGCGGTTAAGGACCGTAACCCTAGACAGGTTTGCACAAACAACCAAAAGTTTCTTTCTTTCCCATGATTCCCACCAAGTATTATGACCAAAAAAACAAGGGAGTGCATCTCTAAAAGTGAAACACCAGCTTAAACAGGTACGTCATTTTTGGGGGAAATATTAATGTAAATTACATACCCTCCCCTAATACTAATTTCTTTTTGAAGTGGTTGTGTGTTGCACGTGAGTGTACATGCATATTGTGTGTAAAAGGCCAAGGAAAATGGGAAGGGAAGGGAGTACAAAAACTTACAAAGTAATAGGTGCATGGCCACAATATGGTGCCCCACCCATTTCCCACTTCACTAAAACATCTTTTTCATGTTCACAACTTGTAATAGGAAGTTGACAACAAGAGAGTTTGAAAGGAAGGCTAAACATGAATTGGGAAGAGTGAATGTAAGGGCTGAAAAATTAGGGGTTGGAAGTAAGGAACTTGGAAAATTGAGTGGAAACGGGTCCACTTTGACCCAAGGGAAAGGGAACACAAGGAGTTTCAAGGGAACAAAAGGAGATTCTCCATCCTCGCCCCTCTTGAGATCTATATCCTTATTGCTCATAATTATCCCCAGCCACCTAAGTTGCAAATGCAACAAGGGTTGACCCTAGGTCTATTCTTGAGCAAAATAGGGAGTACCAAACACCATCTGTAAGTAGGTAAGCTAGAAGGAGAAGAACCCCATCCATTATTAGGGTTGGAAGGAAGCAACCAAATTATGAAATAACTAGCAGAAATGCTAAGTTGGAGGTCTCTAAGAGTTCTTGCAAAGGTGGGGAGGATGACCCAGTTAAACATGTGTTATTGCACACCAATAAGACCCTTAACCAATTACAGATGTTTTACAGCCAGTGGTTACAGATGTTTGTAAATGAGACAGACTTTAAATTTGTACATGTCTAAAACTCGGTCTCATATATTTCAACATTGGACGTTAAAAAAAATTATAGCTTGAGAATACTGATTAACACAAGCATAACCAAACTCTAACATGACTGCATTCTCTCTCCAAAATTCTGAGACCCAAAAACAAAAGCCATCTGCATTCTTTCTCCAAAATTCTGAGACCAAAAAACAAAAGCCATCTGAAGAAGAAATCCTTGAGGAAAAAGGGCATCCAAGAGACTCAGAAAACTGGGGGTTGTGCAGCTACCCACATTTCATTCCTGGCATCAAAATACATTGGGCCTTACCATTTGGAGGATATCATTCATTGTTGATGGTTTAGAGTCTGTTGCCTGCCATAACTGGAAATGGGGCCTTGACTCCTGCCTCACCCAGGAAGAGAAAACAAATCAGACTAGCTCTAGTTTTCATGATTTGGGGGAAATCATTAGTTGTTGATGGAATATTCTTTGTCACCTGCCATAACTGGAAATTTCCTTGATCCCTGTCTCATCCAGGAAGAAAAACACAAATCAGAGGCAAATTTCTAGGATTTTGAAAACTGGCAGTAATAAATGAGATCATGATGACCACCTCATTTGTTTGTAATTGCAGTGTAAATATGGTGATATCTGATGATGACCATTACATGACAACCTCCTACACAAATGAATTATGCTAGTCTGATTTGTTGACTGAGACCTAGGAATCGCTGATGTTTTAAGTTCAACTTGCTGTTGCAGGAGGAGCCAAGAGGATAATGCTGATGAGATTGCTATTGCTGCTGTACAATCACGCCTGTGGCTCTGGTGGTGGCTTCTTCAGAATGAGTCTTTCATACAAATACAGGAGGTCCTTCTTTGTGGCGTTGCGGCTCTGCAAAACCTCAGCTCCAAATCCTGCTTCAGTCAAACTTTGCTTGAGCTTTGCGATAGTGAGTTTGCGGGACTTGGCCCGTGGTTCCTTGGCAACCTCAGCTATGTCATCTTCAACATCATTCTCCGCAGTGAATACCAAGCTACTGCCATTCTCAATGTTTCTCTCCATCTTGGGCTTCTTGGTCATGTTGTTGATGTCAATATCCATCTCATAGCCTGATGATTGAAACCCTCCCTCTGTATGAGCTCTCTTGCTTCGTGATGGACCTCCAGAAGCAACTCCAGTTGGAGTCTCTGAAAAGGCTCTTACTCTCGTTGCCAGTGCTGTCTCATGGTTGCACACAGAGGTGAGCTGCGATTGCAGCAAGTCACGTTCTCCTCGGGTCATTTGCAACTGCAGTGACAATGTCTCAGAACGACGACTGGCCTCAGCCTTAGCAGCTCGCTCACTTGCCAACAAGCCCTCAAATCCTTCCACTGTTTTGGCTCGCTGCTCATGTGAGGCTCTCAAGAGTTGTGCCATCTCCCTTTCCCGCTCATCCAGCTGCTGCTCCAGATACATTATCCGTGATAGTGCCTCCTTCTCTGCCAGCTTTGCTTGTTCATAGTCCTGATAAATGCAACATTGCCAAACATGTCAAAAGAGAACAAAAAAAACTCTGATCCTTTTGTGTTGAGGTATGACTCCAATGAAACTCACAAAGACAACTACAACTTGTGTTAGATGCCGATTGCAAGTTTGAACATTCACTCCATCATTCCTATCATTACTGGCAGTCATACCTGTGATGGCTCCCCTCTTCCCTGTTGCAAAGTCTCCCAGTCTTGTTGAACACGTTCAACAGCTGCTAGCCTCTCTGCAGCCAACCTTTCTGCCTGCCTCTTTTCTCCCTCAGCTGCTTTTGCCTCATTCAAAGCATTCTCTGCCACCTCCATAGCATGCTTGGTCTCCAGTTCAGCCACTTTGCACCTTCCCTCTGCTTCTTCCATCCTACTTACAGCATCCTTCACACGCACTTCATCATGAAGTTTGTCTTGACAACATTTCTCCAAGTCCTTTGTGAGTGTCAAGGACAAGGATTTTGCTGCTTCCACCTCTTTCTCCAGATGTGTGATCTCAGATCTCAGGATCCCCACTTTTTCTGATTGACTGCTTACTTTGGATTCATGCTCCTGAGTTTCCCAGACCAGCCCCAATGCATTAGAACATCAACATTCAGAGATGGTTCCCAAATCAGCAAGTTCAATTGTACAAATTCCAACCAAAATCACCTGTACAGTCGGTACAGTTAATGTTATCATACAGGTCAGATGACATGAGGGCAGCTTTGAATGACATCTGATGTAGGAGGTGGGAAGATCAAGCACCTGAAGTCGAGCAGTGAGACCAGCAATGTGTCGTTCCCCTTGCTCTATTGTAGCCTGCAACTCTTTCACCTCACCATCCTGCCACAAGTCACAAAGCCTCTGGTTTCAAAAAATGAGTTCTGGAGGACGTTTCTAAAATACTCAAGAGACAAATCAGGAAGAAATGCAGATAACAAAACCATCCACATGGCCTCTTCATTCTTGCTCCCAAAGTCACCTTAGGACAGAGAACCAATTGATAGCATTGTGTCTCATTAGAAACAGAATACAAGCCTAAAATCCTTTTTACCTTCTGGCTTAGAGCTGCAGAAAACTCAGCACGCAGAGTATCTTCCCGTAGTTGAGACTCCTCAAGGGCTTGATCTCTCTCAGCCATTGCCTTCTCAGTAGCTGTCCTGCTACTGGTAGCAAATGCATCATACTTACGTTGCAACTCTGCAGCCTCCTCTATTGCAGATTCTGCCTGCTCCTGAACTGCTGCCAACTGTGCCTCAGCAGTACTGCACCGATTCTGCAGTGCCATCAAAGCAATATCATCAACCAATCACATGTATAACCAAACAAAGATGGACTATGAACATAAAGAGAAATCTGCAACAGACAAATCAAATGAAAAAAATTCTCACCAAAAGGAAGGCTGCAGTACCTGGATGGCTGCATACTCAGATCCCATCCTCTCCTGGTCTGTTTGTCTTTCTATTAGCAAATGTTCATACTTGCTTTGCCAGTCTAAGGATTCTTTCTTGGACCCCTCAAGCTTCCTGCCCAGATTTGAAGACTTCTCTTCCAGAGATGTGACCTTCCATTGTAGAGCAGCATATTGAGCTGCTGAGTTCTCTGCTGACTTCCTGTAATCAACCATGGACATTTCATAGCGCTTTTTCCATTCTTGTGCATCCCATTCTGCAGCCTCTGCTTGCTTACCTGCAAAGGCAAGTCGCTCAACCATTGATCGTCCCTGTATCTCTAAGCTAGACTGCTCTGCAGCAGCTCTGTCACTTGCTCGCTTCACCAGATCATGTAGTGATCCTGCCAGACTGCAATGTACAGGAGATAACCACATAAGCCAAAATAGTCACCTCAAGTGGTTTCTGTAAATTGTTGTCAATCCCTAAATATTGAAGGCCAAAAGAACACAATAACTACAACACTTTGGGCAATTGATCTTCCATCCGAAAACAGGAAGTTGTAACTTACGTTTTCTGCAAGAATTTGACAAGCTTTTGATATTTTGAAGACCCTGCTGCTGCCACCTCATATTCTGCCACCAATCCATCAAGGAGCTGGAGAAAATAAAAAAAGAAATTAGTCCCGTTGGTCACTTGTGAACCAAGAAAATGAAATGACCACGAATTCACAGAAGCCTGACATTCTGGGGACACTGAACAGACAAATAAGGGAATATCAAACTATTTCCCACCTTTACAACTGAATCAAACGTTGCATTTGGGGCAATGCATGCATTTCGGAGTCTCTCATCCATGCTGTCCACTGCTCTCAAGCACTTCAGCTCTGCTTCCAATGATGACTTCCGCTTGTAATCCTATCAATATTCATAACAACATCCCATCTAGGCTGAGTCAAATATACTGCAGTTTTCTTTGCATAAAAAAGCAAGAAACCAATTTCAAGAAACCAATTTAGCATTTGCAGAAGCTGCTGCACATCAATGAGTGGACCTGCCCACACTGACATTTTCAAAAACCATACAAAAGCACACTGCCTTCTCTGGAACATTTACCTGGAACTGTCTCTTAAGGGTGATGTGAAGTTGCTTCTCATATTTTTGGCGAGTTGGACCTCCTCCAACAGCTTCACTGTTATATACAGTCAATGCTGCTTGTACTGCTTCCTCTTGCACCTCTTGTAGAAATACCTGCAGTGCATTACAATTAGTCAAAGCACTATCAGTACTTGTCAGGACCCTACTCTCTATCACACCAATTGCAGTTGCATTTCGTTATAATGGATTTTTCAGGCACCAAATAATTACCTCATCCAAAGGGGTTTGCTTATTGAAGGACTGAGCGTAGGTTTCAACTGCTGTATCATGAGCTCGCCTGCACTCATTCTCTTCCACATTCTGCCAACAAGGACAGAAAGTCAACTTCCACTTCTCTGTAAAGATACTGATCTCTCTCACAATTACATTTTCAGTGTCAACTCATCAACAGGTGAAGTTCAACAGCTCAATTCCCAACTTCTTGCTAGTGCTGTTGAGAGGTATGGATATGAGCATGATCTTTCTGAACAGTCCTCTATCTTTGTGGTCTTAACTTTTCAGTTCATGAATTGTGACTTAAAACTGTAGCCATCTCAGGAAATGCCACACCTGCTTGAGCCCTGAATTGACTGAACACAGTGGTTCATACACTTGAAAAAATGATAAGTCCTGCAAAGAAGTTAGATGCTAACCTGCCAAGATGTAGCAATGGTGGGGACAGCCCCAATATTAATGGCATCCAAGAACGATTGTGTGAGGCCAGCAAATATGGGGCCTGTCATAACAATTGAACCCATTTGTTTTGGTCTTGCCCTGTCAAAGATGAGTTTCGTCAAAGCATCTAGCCCTGCTTTGAACTCTGGTCGCATTTTATCCATCTGTAAAATCCAGATTTCACCTTCAGATTTATGTTGTATGATTGAAACATGAAGAGCAGCAATATAAGAGACAGATAGAGATAACCATATGATTTTGAGGCTTCTCTTTAGACTAGAAAAGCTCATAGCAGACAAGTATTGCAGCTCACCGGAATCTGATCAAGTTTCTGCAGGTCCTTCTCATCATTGAGAGGCCTCACCAATGTGAAGCAATCCCGCTCTGGAAACAAGGCCCGTATTGAATTTCGAACCTGTGGTTCAGAATCATTTGGCAATATCAAACACACATCACTCCTTATTTCAATGTCTGTAAATGTGCATCCACTGAACAGATGTGAATGAAATAAGGCACACATGAGAACGCCATGTGAATGTCTATGCAATTAACTGTTCATGATGCTTTGTGAGATCTGATGTTTAGACTGATGAATGGAGGCAACTCAGTGAAGGAAATGGAGGACAATTTGCTGAACAGACCTGGTTCTTGGCTATGATGGCCTTTCCAGTGCCAGGTGCTGGCTCTAGTGCAGACTCCAAATAGTCTCTTGCAGTAATCCTCTGTCCATCTTCTGTCAAATCCAAGTAGAAATCCTGCACCACCGCATGAATTGGGAACTTGTCAGAGATGCTGGGCATTCCTCTCACAACCAAAGCCCCACTGCACACAACCATTCTGGAGATTGGTTGGAGATTGTTGAATCTACAACCAGATTGTAAACACAACCAGATCATTTACAGCAGCAGATTGCAGACAATTGAAGATATCTTTTGCACAATCAGCATAAGTTTTCTGGAAAGCTGCCTCTATAATAACCACTGCTACACAGCTGCTGAAGTCCAAATTGTGATAATAACATATTCTGTAAACCATCACGCTTACAGCAGATTGATCTTATGAGGAATATTGGAAGGGTTACACACCCGAAGCAACCACAGGAAGATGGGAGAGAACTGCCCAATTTCTGAAGCTGAAGAATGGGTTTGTGAAGGAGAGGATGCTCGGACACGAATGTGCCTTGTCATCTCTGTAACCAGTGACAGCTTATCCAATGCAGCCTCATCAATGCCACCCATCTGCAGAGTACAGATGATCAAACAGGTGCCAGACTTTGTCAAAAGAAGGAAGACAGGCTCTAGTCAAAAGGGAGAACAAACAGTTATCATTTTAGGCTCTATATGGATAATACGGCATAGGACACCAGGAGAAAGTAGGAAAGAAACACAAAGAGGCGATAAACTGCCTGAACACAAGGTTTCATTGCAGGTCCTGCAGAGAGCCTCTGAGGGAGGGCACAGTGGTTGATCTTTCTCATCAAAGCATCTATATCCTTGAACTAGTCTCATCTGTTGCTCCACTCACTCCCCACTAAACAACAAAACCCAAGTCAATATGGGAGAAGAAAAAGATGAGATGCACACCTGATTGTAGACAAACATGCTTGACAGAAGGACTGCCAAAGAAAAAATCTGTGTGCTGTATGTGCCCTTGCAACCAGACAGTCACCACAAAATTGAGTTCATGAACAGCAAAGTTCACAACTTTCAAGTTATTGATTCTCCCACAATGATCTAGACTATGAAGAAACCCTGATTTGGCACTTGGTGGCTACCTACACAGTAGGATATAAGTCATTATCATGGAAATGTTTCAGAGAATCGAGGCATACTGTTTGATCATAAGCATCTATGCCCTCACTGTCAAGAAGCAGTAGATTGTATTCACTGCCATCAGGTGCTGTGCACTTTATTGGTGCACTCCACATCCAAAGACCCTTGGTGCATGGCCGGTGGGTGGGTGCAACAATGAAGCCACTACTTCGCCCAAGAAGCTGCAATCACCTCCCATCAAAGATAACTCAAAAAGTTAGCATTTGCCAAATCCAAATCCTCTTTGCACATGGAAACTCCAGTGATCCAACTTCCTGAAATGGAAAATGCATATGGGCACTCACCAAGATTTGCTCAATCACAACCCAATGCTATTAAGACAGATTGCCAAGCATTATTAATGTTTGGGGCTGGGATTGGAGTTGTTGCAATTCGAGCAGCAGCTGGCAACATTGCATACTAATGAGAAATATCTTTCATAAGAATAGAGAAATCTCTGTTCTCAGGATGAAGAAGAAACAGCAAGGCTAACACTTCCTCCGGTAGCCACAGAAAGAACCAAACAAGGGGAGACAAAAAACAAAAAAACACACTAGCAGTATGAACAAAGTGCCAGTCTCACACCTGTTCAGGGACCATCAACAGTAGTATGTATGATAGTGACTTAACTATCACAACTTCCCCACTGACTTCATCAGCTCCCTACAGGCCGGTGACAAGCACCATCCTGTGAACTGAGTTTCTGCTGCAATTCCAGAAGCAACGGGAAGACTCAGCCATACTACTGGCTAGCAACAGACCCCACAACAAAGACTAGACAAAGAAACAAAGAAAG
>Ga0116229_10004658_pt1 | contig 22503 bp, 21 predicted proteins | sample S1TSphgellanicum_3_FD_87313 | JGI IMG/M metagenome (GOLD analysis project Ga0116229, IMG submission 87313) | Host-associated microbial communities from peat moss isolated from Minnesota, USA - S1T2_Fc - Sphagnum magellanicum MG | ecosystem: Host-associated > Plants > Peat moss > Unclassified...
AAAAAGCAAAGGGGGGTGGAAGGGGGGAGGGGGATCAATAGTTTAGGAAGGCTATATTTTAGTCACATTAAAAAATTTTAAAAAAAAAAAAAAAAAACCAAATTCATATCTCCATATATAGATGTATAAACAAAGGATGAAAGAATTGCCTACAAATTGGATGGCATATCACATGCCTATTTTTTCTTTGATTTTTTCCAGCCAAGTGTGAAATTTACATATGAAAAAGGCATGATAGCTTGAATTCATATGGGATTCTTTCACCTATGTTTGTGATTATTCTATCTCCAATAAAGTGACATGGGTATATTTCTGGGTGCTACTAATTGCTATGCATAAGGGTATAAAATGGCACGGGTATATTTCTGGGCGCTACTCATTGCTATGCATAAGGGCTGGTTATCAAATACCCACCTTGGGAACCGGATAATATACCACGGAGGTTGGTTGTAAGCTTTAGGTTTTCTCAATACAAAATTATGGCAAATCTATTATCATTCAAGTAAAAGGAGACAAGGTGGATGGTTGATCTCCAGGTAGTATAGGAATTGGGGATGAAACCATGGAATTGTGACCATGGAGAGTGAAATGGTTTGCAACCAATACAAATCCTGAATGGGTCATTATAATTTCTAAGTGTCATTATACTATACATGTATCCTTTTTGAGCTCCATAGTACTTCCTATAGGCCTTTCCCTAAGAAAGCAAGGGGTGTGTCACATTGTGGCCTTGCCATTTACATTAAAAAGTATTCTTAAGGCAAAAGAAGAATTATGGAAACTCAAACATGTCACCATGTAAAAATATAATCTTCAAAAAATCATCTAAAAGAAACCAAAAATCCTTTAAGATATTATAACTCTATTATGACTAATCTCAAGTTTCAACACAAGCCAAAATATCATCTTTCAAAAAAATCCTCATATAAAAATAGACCTATTATTATTATTATTACCTAGGGGCCAAAATCCCTTAAGCTACTATACTCTATAATGAATCTAAAGTTTAAACACAAGATCCTTCCCTTGGTAGGCGTGGCCAACAAATTAGATGTACGTAACATGTAGAGATGAGAGGAGGGGAAATTGTGACCAAAAGAGAAAGGGTTTGCAAGGTTTGGACTCACATCATTCATATGGAATTTAGGTTTAGGTGTCTCTAGCTTTTGTCCTTCAAAAATCCAATTTTTTTTGGCTACATTTTTATTCAATTTTGAAGGGCAAAAGCATTTTTTCCACTTAGAATTCACGATTATTTTCTCAAGAAAAAGGGATTACGTGACAAAATGTTCCTATTTTTAATATTTTTATTTTTCACATTTGTGCGAAATTTCACACATTGAACAAATATGATGGTTACCCATTTGTTTCAACACTGAGAACAACTACCACAATATATGATTTTGAAGATTTATGGGTCAAAACACAACAATAATACCACACAAGTTCATGAACCTTGTTAAGGTAAGTATTGAATGAATAAGTAACCCTTAAACCGAGTATTAAAATTAAACACAATTCACCAATGATGGGCATCATGTACACACACCATAGTTGCATACCAACATCGCTAATCACACTTTTTGCCTAGACTAATACCCGCCGCCTTCATGAGTGTGGGTAGAGGGGTACCAAACACACAACATAATATAGGTGAGATTGTTCAACAAAACTCAAATGAGCACGTAACCAAGATGACTTCCCCTAAGCAAAACCAAAGGCCATTGATTAATTTAGGTCCTCCTCTTATATAAGTTTCAATTCATAGTACGTGATCAATCCATTGAATAGTGTCCACAACGATTTATGTAATTAAAGGTAAGGCCCTAAGATAGGGGCATTCCCAAAATAAAATAAGGGGCCTAGAGCTCCGTCAACAAATTGTGTAGGGTAAGGCCCCAAGGTAAGGGGCGATTTAGAAATAAGGGCCCTAACTAAGTCCATCACATTTAATATGACATAATCTGTCGATGATAAATCCGTCCGACACTCGGTAAATACCACACCAAAATGTGTCTGTTGTTGAACATGAATTTTTCTTGAAGTCGTTGAATCTGGCACCCCAGACCTTTAATGTCATGGAATGACCTCATCTTGCCCATTATGTCGGGTGGGTAGCCTAGCTTGCCCTAATGGGGGGCTCCGCTGACACCTTACCCAACATAATGGGCAAGCCTTGACCATTCCGTAGTACATTTTGGCCCGAGAGGTTTTTTTTTTTTGGGGTTGGGAGCGTAAGGTGGGGTGGGGTAGGGTCGGGTTGGGGTATTCTAATTTTCACCCCCAAAATAAAATTCTGCACAACCTAGGCCCCCCCCCCCCACCATAATAAGCACCTGGCATGCTCAATTATCCCACGTGTGGAAAAGCCCGAGAAATGCTAATCTTGCAGGCCTAGATTCGCCAAAACAAAAGGATTGTGTGTTGTGCCGGGAATCTAGAAGTTTACACGGGCACTGTTTACTTGTTCGTTTGCTTGCTCGCCCGCCCGCCTTACTTACACCCTTAACAAACGAACGAACAAGCGAGCAAACAAGCAAGCAAGTAGTGTCGGAGCTTCCCTTCCCTTCCCGGGTGGGTGTGTTATAGTTTGTCCTTTTTCTTATATTAGTTGCTCCATGCAAATGGGTGTGGCAGGCTTGAATGAGTGAATTTCTCGAGTAAAATAGAAAAGGAATGGTACGTACGTTAGGTGTTTCGGTTCGTACTTACCAAATTGCAACTGGATTTCCAGTTCTGTTAAGAGAGTTTGTTTGTGGGCTTTGCCAGATTTAGGCGATGTCCTTTTCCCAGACTGTTTGGAAAGAAACAAAGCAAGGCATCGTTAAATTTTTTTTGAAAAAAAACAATTTGTTAACTTGCCGTAATAGTCTACTTCTCGGCCGATCTATCACTCAGGCCGTGGTAATGAGCAAGCGAGCGAGCTTACAATAGCTAGTTGCGGAACAACAATGATCACCTTTTGTTAGTTTTGGGACAAAAAAATTTGTAAATTTTTTTTTCCCTTATTTCAATGACCCATTTTGGGCAGCTCTCTTTTTTTTATAAACCCAAGTGTAACCAAAAGCTCTACCAGGATTGTCAAGGGGCAGCTTACTGAGCATAACGGGCAGCTGCTTTCCCCTTCCATTACCAATAGTGGAAAGGCAGCGTTCGGAGGACATCCATATTTTTGAGGGCATAGGAAATGAGGGCAGTTGACCATACTCTATCCTATCCCTGCCCTGCCCTGCCCTGCCCTGCCCCAAAACACTGACCAAGATGCCTTATAAATAAAAATTTAAATAAATAAATAAATAGAGTCATTTACATTTGACAGTAAAAATAATAATAATATTTAACAATTCAAAAACAGTATATTAAATAATGAAATTAATGTCCTTTCAAATTTTTTGGCATGGTAGGAAGGTATTTTTCAAAAAAATAAATAAATAAATAAAAATTCAAAAAAATTAACTTAATGCCTAACCAGGCTAGATACCATGGTATCTGCAAAATACAATGAAAATACTAGATCAGTGGTTAATGTAGTGTCCAAGGCCATTAGCAAGTGAACACATACACGCTCTACCCTGCCCGTCAATGTTTTTTTGCTGCCCTTTTAAAATATATTATTGCCCTACTGGACTGGTAAAACGTTTCAAAGTTACTATTCTTACTCTACTTGTCTAGTATATATATTTGAGGGTTCATGATAGTTTGAGGGAGGAGGAGGGTATATGGGCGGGTATATGGAGGGTATATGCCAAGGAGTCATTAATATAACATTTTATTATGTGTTGTTTCCTTATTGTGCAAATGCATGCATTGTGCTTATGATGGGTTTCTTTAAATTATGGTGACTTAAACTCTAAATATATTTGCTTTTGGCATTTTGTTTATGAGCATTTACACTAATTATGGTGAAAAAGAATTCTTCCAGCTCTTGGATCCCTTATAGATTTTACTACCATTTTGCCATTATAAGAATTTATTCTTAAGGCAGCCTATTTTTTTTTGCTTCATTATTATTTTTTGTTAATTTTTTTTTAATAGCATGTTTGAAGTTTCACCTCTTCATGTTTGCAATGCCAATTATGTAGCTAATAATTGTATCTCTCCACTTTGTCAATGTGCAATACTTGTGCAAATGCTTTGACTTATTGTATGTTTATATGCTTATACCTACATCTTAAATATAGGGTAAATGGTGAAATATGTCCCCCTAATTTTACCTAGTGATTCTTTTGTGGTGAATTTTTCTCCATTTTGCAAAAAGTATTTTGGAAAGGAAATAAATACTTTGTTGCAAGTTCCTTATTTTTTAAGAAAAAAATAGAATTAAAAATTTCATCTAAATTTGCCACAACTACTGATAACATGAAAAGGTGTTTAAGATTTTTTTCTATTTTCATATTTTGAATATTTCCAAATTTGGCTAAATGTTCTTATGGATGATAACACCATTTGAATGACAACAAAAAATTGAGAGAAAAAAATTTCCCTTAAAAAAATTTGATAGTTTTGCAAAGCTTACATACCTTATCTCAAGATGAATTTTTTTGAAAACTTATATACTTTTACTCAATTAATATATAATTAATACCCTTATTTGATTGATGTATAAATATTGATATACCCAACCAACATTGGTTTATTGTATCAAATTGCAAACCTAATAACATCCAGTAAAACCAAATAAACAACAGATGCAAACATCAACATGTGTTTGGTTTGCTTTATGGTAATTTTGGTGTTTCAAATATGTTTGCATAGTACATATTTACATATAATTTCACTAAACTTTCAAATTGAACATGTGACACAACATTGGGGTAATAGTTTCTCCCTTGAAAGTTTCTCAATTGGAGTTTGTAGGTGGGAGTTATGAGCTCGCAAAGTTATAAGACTCATAACTTAGCAAATTGGAAATTTTTGAGATTCTTTCATGAGAGTTTTAAAAAAATTTGTCATTTTGATGCCATTGTCAATTACAAAATATATTCTTAGGATGAGAGAGGTGAGTTCCTCCCAAGTTTAGGTCATGGTCTAACTTGTGGGTTGAGTTGTTTATGCATCATTTGGCTCCAACTTGTACTAATTGCCCTCTTTCCTAGTTTGTGCAAAATAGTTTCACTTTGAATTTTTACTTGTGAATTCATCCTATCCCATTGAACAACATTTTTGAGTTAGCATGCCCCTTTTTCTACGGGAGCTAGGCTCGACAAATCTTAAGGTGCATCAAGTAGAATGTATAAAAACTACATGGAGGAATTGAATTGATTTTATGTATACAAAAGATGATGCAAACTAATGTGTATGGAATATTATGACAATGCAATCAAATGAATATAAAGGAAACATGATTATTAGTTGTTTATTGGACATGAATGAAAAGTAGAACATAAAAAAAGATGAAAATGTTTTTTAATGAATATAAAAAAAATGCAACATTTATGTGTGAAGCCAAAGAAACCATCAGTTTATTAAGATTTTTTTATAACTCACTAAGATTATCTACTAGTGGATGGAAGAGAAAATATCACATTGTCTAGGTTCATGATGATATCAAGGCTATATACCATAGTATAGGGGCAATTTCAACATATGTTTGTCAAATACTTAATTAAAATTGAAAATTCCATGTCTAAAAAATAAAATGTTTCTAAATATTCCAAAATATATTTTAAATTTTCCTTCACAAATGTTTTTTCTTTGAAAAGAATAATCTTTCAATATTTTAGAAAATTTCAACATCTTAAAAATAATATAAGTAGTGTCAAAGTTGTTAGGGTACTACAATATATATGATTTAAATGTATGAGACTTGTGATTCAATTGTTTGTTGTGTGGGTCCATATCATAATATTAAAGCTGAATGTATTTGTTTAAGACAAGTAAGAACATTGGGGTACAAAATATCTATCATTTTTGTTAACACCTAATGAGTTTACCGCCCTTCATTTTTTTTCAAGTTAAAAAGGACTACTTTTTGAACCTTTTGTGTTGAGTTTTCTTGTCATCCAAATAGCCCATAAAAATATATTAACTTCAATTTTCAAATTACCTTTTTGCTTTGAAAAAAATGTTAATACAAAAAAGGTGGAAAATTATGTGCAATCTTGTAGAGAAAAATTTTAATTTCATGGAGTCCCATGTTTGGAAAAATATAAACACAAAGGCACAAAAGTTGCAATTCATGTTGAGGTTGATGTGCACAAAACTTGATTTTCTCATTGATTTGAATGTCCATTGTTAAGGTATATCATGGGATTTGCAAAAAGTATGAGGGGACTATTGAGTGATATCATCTTGTCCATAGCACAATTGAACATCAAACAACATGAAAAGCCTTTGAAGGTGTTATGCTCAATAGATATGGCACATTTGATAATGTTGGATCTTTTGTCAAAAATTTGAAAAACAAATCATTGTATTTTGAGTCTGTTTATTTTTTCACGAATCATTGTTTTTTTCCCCAATTTCATGATGTAGTCAAGGTGATGATCATTCACAAGCTAGCTACTTTTAACACATGTACATGAAATAATTGTCATGGTCTCATCTATTACAATGCAAAAATATACATAATTTAGGTCTTGGGGGAGATCATTTCCATTTTATTTCAAATGGTTTGTAAAAGATTATAAGGTGCAACTTATTTGAATTAAAAAAAATTACTTAAATATAAATAAGGTGCTTATAATTCATTATGAAAATATACTTAAAATATATCATTATTTCATAGCATATTAAAAAATATTTTTATATTTAAAAGTGCTTCCTAAAATGTAGGAGGAGTGATGTCCCCAAGATTTGGGTTAATTGAATTGTTTTCATTTTGTAGGAGGGTAGGGTTTCAGAGGGATGAACCAATTTCTTGCAATTGCTCCTTGTATTAATAGAGAGGGTTTTAGGTGCATTTGAACATACTAACCATGAGTAAAAACCAAATGTAATAATAATAATAAATCAAAAGATAATCTTTCATGAGTAAAACCAAATTTACTAGTAATAAAAAGTTGCAAATAATCTTCCAAAACATGGCACCATGTGTGTCGATGACTATTTGTGGTCATCTTGAATCCTAATTGACAATGGTGCAAAATCCACTATCTTTATCTTTGAGAATGTTCTTTGTTCAAATTTTAAAAATGAAGATAAAATTCTTTCTCCTTTTCTCCCGTAGTTTGAAATAGGTGATTTTAGCATAGATATCCCTCACACATGTGTATGAGACAACCCAATTATTTCAAGTTAATGTCTATCGATAAAATGAAACTTGACTTTCACTGAAACCCAACAAATATATGTCTCACAACTTGATCACATGCACATTAAATGAGTTCTGAACTGTTTGAACATACCATTAAAAACAAGTTGAGTTTCACGTCCACATTACCATAACCAAGGCACATAGTTCCAATGTTTCTCATGATTTTGGTCGAACTTGTCATAAAAAGGGCATAAACCATCACATACATGTGATGACACTTGTTTGACAAATATTTGGTGCTAAAACATTGATATATTAAAAGTAATGAATACAACAAATTAAAATTACACAAGATAAAAAATTAGAGGATGATTTACATTCTTCAAGGTCGCACGCAACTTGTTCATCAAACTCTTGACCACTTAGTCCCTTATGACAAAGTTAGATTTCAACTCCAATAAGCTACTAATCTGCAAACCCATTGGAAAACAACAAAAAACACCAAGTGAATTAATTTACCTTATATGTAGTTGCATCAATTGTCTTCCTTCAATATATTGTTTTTTTTTCTTGGAGTTTTGGATCAACTCCAAAGTCAGATAATCTTCAATTGGTTACACTCTAAACATGGTAACCCAAATGGTTTTTGGAAGGATCTGAAGGATTGTTTTGTGGTTACCATGTTTAGGGTGTAATGGTTGTTGGTGAAACCAACCAAGGGCTGAAAGAAACTTAAGGAGAAAGTGTTCAGACAGACATGAGGAAGAGTGTCAAACTTTGAAACTATGTTTACACCAAGTTGGGATGCACACACAAGTAATGAGTTATTTAACTTTGTTGGTGACTTTGAATTACTTACCCAGAAAAAATGGTGCCAATTAGTGTTGATTGGCTATCTATAATCAAGTCTCCAACATGGAGATCTCTTCTGTCTTGCACTAATCTCAACCTACAATATTGGAGTTAGCTGTAAAGTCACCCTGTCTTTGGGCCCTAGTTTGACCCTCTAAACTCTAAACCCTTCTTCATCCCTAATGTGAGTGAGTGTCTGTAAAGTGAGTGAAATCGGGTACCATTTCATGAAAGTGGGCATCAGTTCAGAATATTCGTAGGATGTTATTCCGACATTGCTTCATTCAACAAAGAATATATGATCAGAGGTCAAGGTGTAGGTAAGATAAATCCAAAATTGGGGGCTAAAACTCCCTTGAGGACCAATTTAGTGAGAAAACTAGTGTGGTCTCCTGTGTACTGTTTTCATCCTGACTTCTCGTTTGGTCCCCAATTTCAGTGAAACTGGGGAACAGTAGCTGTGTAGCTTGGGCAGTTTACAGATAACTCTAATGAGCTTAATATTTTTGCTTGTGGTGCACTCTCTTTTCTTCATTGGGTTGAGGGGAAGTGAGAGTTAAGAACTAAAAGAAACTTAACTGATTTGTACATTCTCTTTGCATTGACAACAATATTGTAGACAAGGTAGCTAGCCATCTACCTAGTTGAGGCACTCAACCAGGTTGATGACCTCCAACAGTCTGTAGTCAGGCAAAAAGTGACTAATACTGTACATAGTTGAGGGATGTTGCTTCCAGTCTTTAGCTAATATATGAGCTACTGACCTACCCTCTTGTCGGAGGTCAATAGGAACAGCCAGGCTACCAACACGTATAGCTGCACTTCTCAGAGTCACTAAATGAATGCCATTTGAGCAAACTCAGAGCCAATAAATGAATGTCATGTCAGCAAACTTTTTCTCAAAAGCTCTTCTATAGAACTGTAGCAATCCTCTTCAATTGTAGCAATCTTCCTCCTCCTGTGCAGAAAAAAATGTTTGAACAAAAGTGACATTGCCAAGCACATGATCCACCTGCAACTCCCCTATGACAGGTTCAAAAGTCTTGCAGACACCAGGGAAAAACAGGACTGCACAAGCACATCTGCAGTTGGCACTGACATTATTGCAGCAAACTGTGCAATCAGTTAGTAGAAAAATCTTTTTATATTAGTCCAAAACTGATCTCACTTTGTGGCCTTGTTGTCTCAGTCTGTCCAAGAGTAACCAGACATACATCACAGCTAAACAAAAGGTACTACTATGGTGTGGGTTTGGTTTGCACAAAACTAATAGGTGCTCAAGGGTAGACAGGTAAGATGGATCCTTGTAGATGGGTTAAAATTCCAGAAAAGAAACAACTCTGGAGGACTAAAACCCTACCACAAAACCTGTTGCAACAAGCTACAAATCTGGCTACAAATGCCCACAGAAATAAGAGCTACAAATCTCAGCATTTTTTTGTGCCCACTATACTCCTGGCATCTTCTACTGCTCTCAGCTGTGTCTTCGCTTGTGGGATGGTGACGTAGACCGTGACCTCCTGTGCCTGTGTCCCAAACCCAGAAATTATTACCCACATTGAAGTGGTCAGTTTGCAGAATCCACAGGTTCGTATATTGTATGACAATGTTTTCTTTGCATGCTGCTTTAGGCAGATGGGTGATGCTAAGACAGTGATTAGTCCACTCAAGGTTCCCTCTAGTGCCAATAAGAACCCGCAATGCAGAACTTACCAACTGATACTGCACATGAGAGAAGATTCAGTAACTAAAGGTTATGTCAAAACATGGGTAATACAACATAGCAAGCAATCCTACACAAGGAAACCTGATGCATCAGGAACACATATTAACATCGAAGAAACAATAAATGCTGGAAAAGGGTGCAAGAAAGTGAGTGGCGCATCGTACCTATCCTTCTCACGAGAAGGAGAAGGGGAATGCCTGCGAGGAGATTGCATGTTATGTGGCACTGAGCGTGAATGAGAGCGCGAGGTTCGTCTAGTAATAAACACGTCATCATCATGCCTTGTCATGTAAGTCACATCAACAAAATACTCTCCCTTCCCCTATCTCACAGTTGAACCCTCATCATTAAGATATTTTTTCTTTGGCTGGAGCCATGACAGCTGCACAACATAAACTTGGAACCACAAGTTTTGCAGTTACACTAGTTCTAGACATTTGTTATGGTGACTGTTATGACTTGCGGGCTTTAATCATTAGTACAAAGCCGCAGCCTGCCAGCACTAAGATTTTCAGCTTCCACCAGTGTCATCCTGATGGAGTTGTTGCCACACTGATTCAATGGGGCTGGTAAGGTTCTGGCACACTAGATCCATACCTGCAGAAAGAAGCTTCATGGTTCTACAGAGTTGTAGTGAGGATCTAAGAAAGACAAGTGCAATGCCCATAAGAGTGGTAGCAAAAGTGGTAGCTTGGTTAGTTCATGTTGTAAACCAAAGCTGATGTACAGTTATGCAAGGAAGCACAAGCATCCTGTCTTGTGTCATGGAACTCCACAGAAGGAAGTCCAGCATGCCATGGCAAACCTGGACCAACCTTGCCATGGAACTATTTTGACTAAGAGCCAAATTGAGGCCACATACAAAATTAGGACCCAATGAACTGGTTTCTTTACTGGAAGAACCAGCAACTTGTTTCTAGAACCATAACAGATTCATTAAGTCAGCTGGATAATGGTACAGAGGACTTAAAAGTGTGACAACTGGGTAAGATTAGTGATCTTGAATCCAATGCAGCATTCCACACTGCAAGTATGAAACTAACATATTATTCTTGGAGAGTTCAGAGAGGGCCAGGTAATTGTAACACACCTTTGTCTGGATCTCACCGGACGTGGGGAGATACTTGAGCGCCTGGATCCTCGTCCTGACTGTTGCCTCCTGCAAAACAAGGAAAGGCAGAACCTGATTAAATACAGAAGACTTTTCCATGGTTCACAGAAAGAATGGTCAGAAGATCCGACTAAACAACCCATTCAAGTTACCTTGAGACAAACAGGGCAGCATTGCACAATTACAGCTTACCCTCTCTGTGGACTCCTGGTCTTCACAGGACTTGGACTGCTGCTATGGCTCCTAGATGTACTTCTGCTGTTGCTTTGATCTTGACTACTTGATGAAGGTGATCGTCTCCTACGGCTTCTCTTAGTCTCTCGCATCTCTTTGTGTTTTTCTTCAGTCCTCCGTTTGTATTTGTCACTGTCTGACTTCCGATGATCCCTATCAATACCATGCCCTCGTGATTGCCTTACCTTCTCGATATCTTTACTCTTTCGATCTGACTTTTCCTTGGTTGTTGCTTTCTCATTTTCTCTCACTCGTTCCTTGTTCCTAGCCTTGTCTTTCTCCCGCTTCTTCTGGTTCTTATGGTCCAGATCAACATCACCCTCTATCTCTCGTACTTTCCTCTGAACCTCCGAGTGCTCCCGAGGAGCATTCTCTCCCTTCTTGCCTTCATGTTTGCTTTTGTTGCCACCAACGTTGGCACTGTCTACCTCCCCTTTCCTTGAAACTCCTTTTGTTTGGCCCTCCTTGCTGGCTCCAGTCAGTTGCTGATTCTCAACATCCACTTTCCTCAGCTCTTCACCCAGTAAATCATTAGGGACTTGGCAATGAGTAGATTTGTTTATTCGCATAGCTTCAACTGTAGTTGGTACATCCCACTCTAGAACTTCATCAGACTTGTTCGACACAGTATTGTGAGACTCCCTCTTCAGTTCTGTGCTCCTGCTCTCTGCAACTCCAGTTTTACTCTGTCCATCCTGTGCAGAGCCATCCCTTGCACCAAATTCATTGCCTCCTTGTTCCTCTGAGTGCACATTCTGTTTGAGGACCCTTCTTGAATCATTACTACTCCGTCTACTCTCTTCTTTTGACTTCCTTTCCTGTGCTAGGTCCTTCCACTGTCCTGACTGTTTCTCTTGCTCTGTTTCCAACATGTTTGACCTTCCTGCCCCTCTTGCCCTCTCAACCCCAGCATTCTGAAGGTCAAATGTCTCCCTCTCTCCTGTTTTACTGCCAGATTTGTTGGGCTCATATTCATCATTCTCATTTGTCTGCTGGCTGCTACGCCCCCCATCTTCATCATCTGAAGCATAATTTGCAAGGCCAAGTACATTCACAGAAGGAACACCTGAGCTCAAGCTCTCACTGTCATCATCACTTCCACCTTGGGTCTGCCAAGGTCCCACCAGTACCCTAGTTGTCAATGCAGAGGGCGCAGCAGTTGCTACAGGGGAAGGAGATGACGATTTGTGATGTACTTCACCCACCACTGTTGCTTCAGCTGATGTCAACTTTTCACCTGGCTCTGCATGTGCAAGTGAGGTTGATGGAACAGATCATATGTATGAGATTGCAGAGAAAAACTCCCCAACAACACTTTCAAGATAACATGACAACAAAAGGTGCAGGAAAAACCTTATGAGTGGTGCAAGTCAGACCATCATGATCAGAAGAACAGCAGAGATGAGCTGCTATGACTACCCACTGACTTCATTAGCACCCAACGGTGGGTGTTGAATGCAACAGACAAAAGGTACCTATGACTAACAGAGAACATCGCAAGGTATTGTTCACTTAAAAGCATGGATTCTTTTCAAAGAAAGGTTCAAAGAAAGGTGAGAGAGGTTCCAGCCAGACCTTCCAATGCCTGCTGTTCATCCTCATCCATTACTTCTTGGGCAATCTCATCAAATAAGTCATCAGTGACCTGTGATGCACCATAGACAATAGCTGAATTAAGACTCCAAACTCATCTGCACCAAGTGCTTTCACAAAAAAGCATACTACAATATGCCCACTATCATATGCCCAGCATCCATTGCTCATTAGCATGTAGTTTCTGTTCTAGAGCATTTTGCCCTACAGAGAGTTTCAATGGGTTAGATGTCACTGGAATTTCTACCTTCATTAGAACTTCAGTGAGCACTCGCTTGATCTCTTGAATCATTGATGCAGTCCTTGTCACCTCCTCATCATCCTACACCCCATCACTTGTCCAAAGCATCACCTCAAAGACTTGAAATGGTTTATGCTGGATCCCTGTCCACAATACTTGCACATGCAGACATTATGGAGGTCCTGGAAGGAATTTCTTTACTCACCTCATCATCTTCGGTATCGCTCAATTTTGGTGCATCACTTCTTGATCTTCCCGGAAACCCAAGCTCATCATCTCTTGTGGAAACTCCTACATCATCTCCATTGGCACGAACAGTCTCTTCAGACACGGTAGCTGAGCCAAGTGCAGCAGCAGCTGACTTTTTCTTCAACAACTCCTCCTTCAGCCATGAAGGTACTGATGCCTGTACACAACCATAGATCTGAACTTACCCTGGATCTTAAAGCAAGGGGCATACATGATACACAAGAAAGATATCTTTAGAAGTACCCAGATCTCTTCCATTCTTACAATTTACACCAATCTGAATAGAACTGAGACATGAACTGCTAATAAGCATATAAAGATTTCACATGTGCTCACATAACAGCAGCATATCAGAAAGTATGAAAAACAGAGGAAACCTAACCATAAGGCACAGAGAAACAAAACCAAAAACTGAGGAGTGGTCATACACATGTTCAGAGACCTTCAACAGCAACATGTACAGCATTGATCCACTACCATTTTGTCCCCATTCCCCACTGAGGTCAATATCAAAACATGGAACAGAATGTTCAGACCTTCTTCACTCGCTCTGAGCCACTCACGTTGCCGTTGCCATTATACATGAACATAGAGAAGTCCATCCCTCCAGGAGGCCCAAGACCTGGATTTCCACCAAATCCACCAAGAGGAGGAGGCCCCCCTGACCAGAGACCTGGTCCATGAGGAGGTTGACCAAACACGTTTTGATTTTGAGAATGCTGCTGAGCATGCTGATGATGGCCATGGTGCAGGGCATCAAACTCAAACTGTTCATTGTCCACAACATAAGAAAGTCAGGAGCAGAAAAAACAAAGCCACTCAACAGACAGTGAATGAGTTCTTGAAAACTCCAGACATCGTGGTTTGCAAGATCTAGTTGGCAGTGGTATTTAAGATCTAGACAGTGAGCTCTGCAAATCAACTCCATCTCATGTCAACCAAACTGACCTACTTATTGGTCCACTGTTGAGGCAAATTCTAGAGATGTACATATGCATGAAGCTACAACTCAAAATACAACCTTAACACAAGCATATGTATTAGCTTTTCTGCTGTTCTCTGAGCACACCTGGGGGGGTCCTTGTCCATTGCCACCAAGGTGGCCTGGTGCCATGTTGGGTGGTGGAAATGGCATGCTAGGTCCACCAGGAGGGGGCCAGCCTTGTGAAGATGGAATTGCACCAGCCATGCCAGGTCCCTCCATGCCCATGTTTGAAATAAATGGTGGTGGTTGCTGCAGGGGATACTCTTGAAAGGGAGGCTGCTGGTATTCAAACTGTTGATGCTGGTGGAATTGATACAAAGGTGGAATGGATGAGTCCCCAAATCCAAATGTTGGAGGTGGTGGCATGTGTGATTGGGACTGTGGTTGCTGGTGAAGTGGTGACAACTCTGGGGCTTGGATTGATGGTTGAGGGGGCAGGTGTACAAGGGGAGGAGGTGGGGGTGGACATGGCAACTGCTGTTGTTCTGTACCTGGCGGCCCTGTATACATATGAAAACCTCAAGTCCCTTTGAAATTCCTTAACTGAAACACAGCAAACTTTTCTTTGCACCAACTCAAGAATCATTCATACCAAGCACACACTACAAAGAAGGATTGAGGTTAGTTACTTATCTTACAACCTTGGCCAACACCATGGACAAGGAGAGGGAAGAAACACACTCAGCCTACCTGTGGAGGAAGAATCCTGATCATGATGTGATGAAATATCTTGTGAATAGCTGCTAGAAACAACCTGTGCAAGACTTTGAGGGAGTGTGGTCGATGTCGTTGGAACTGCAGTTGGCCCAAAGCTTGCGGTTGAGCTGGGTCCTTCCTCCCTAAAAAGTGAGGGTGTTTCCTGTTGGAACTGGGGTGGTGCCTCTTGATGATAGCTGTGCGATACCGTACGTCCAAAGTTGTGAGGTGTATCATGGCCATAATACCCTGATGGGCCAGTCTCCTGCAGGGATGGTTGGTATGAAAATTGCTGCTGCAACTCAAGCTGCTGAGGAGGAGGATGTGGTGGCTGTTGTGAATAGTCCATATATGGTTGATCTGCAACCAGATTCGACTGTTCCTGTGTTTGTAACTGGGCTTGCTGATGAGCTTCTTGTGCTGCTTTGGTAGCAGCCCAAGCTCTTGCTTTTGCTTCCCAGTCTTCCTCTTGTGCAGGAGCAACATTACTATGACCTAAACAAATTTCTGAATCAGAGTTGCAAACAACTTCAAGGAACAAAACCCCAGCTCTAATAAAACCAACAGAAAATGCAACAAATCAAGAACAAATCAAGGAACAACTGCATGATATATGATTATTGTATTCAAACCCGATCTAGATTAGGGTTGAAAGGAGAGAAAGATACCAGGATATGATTCCTGCTGCTGACTCCATCCATTACTTGCCACCCATCCCTGCCCACGATACAAACATGAAATCAACCTCAACAGATGCATTAGGTTAAGAATTACACACTCAAAACATAGCACAAGGCCTTGGACTGACACAAATACACACAGAGAGCCATCCAAAGGTGCCTATACTCATCTAGACAATTTTTTGCATGTGAAATAGCTGCTACAACAACAAGGAGTCCTTGAGGCCTTGTTGGTGCAATATCAGTATCTTTGGCCTAAGATTCTGGAAAACATCATGCATAGGAGGGTTGCAAAATGAACCACTTCTGGAGGACTCATCTGTGCACACAATCTATCAGGTATTGGCTAAGTGTACAACATTGCTGAGAACTCAGATGTTGAGGAAAAAGAACAAGAAAAATAGCCCATGTACCCAAATTTATAGTCAAATCCTGTTATGTTTTCAAAGCATGAATGTCGAGGGTAGGTGGTGGTTTTCATGAGACATGAGAGATTTGCAATGGAAAATTGCCATCCCTCCCTCCTATTAGTACTACTACTCCTCCCTTCTGGCAAGGTTTTGCACTTTGCAATTGGAGATTCAACAGCACATTCAATCCAGCACAAAAACGCCTGCAAGCATCTTTGTCCTATCACCAAAACTGCAAGAAGAAGAAGAAGAAGAAGAAGCGAGGGTTGCACACTTACGTGCTCTTGCTGTTGTTGCGGAGGCAAGGGAAGAGGAGGCGGCGGTTGTTGTTGGTGTTGTTGATAAGGATTAGGAGGATGGGGATAGTAAGCATACTGCTGCTGGGCGTAGTAATCGGGTTGCGCGTCGTAAGGCATGTTGGGAGGCGGCTGCTGTTGCTGTTGCTGCCACTGCATCATCATCGGCGCATTGAATTGCTGCGGTGATGACGGAATTGAGAAGCGCGGGGGAGGAGGCGGCGGAGCTCCTCCTCCATGCGGCTGTTGCTGTTGCGGCAGCTCCATCGCTCCTGTTCTGTAAAGACCAGCACTGGCATCGTTGTCCATAGCTGCTGCTGCTGTCAGTAGTAGGCTTGGTCACAAGCAGCTCGTCATCGTCATCTTCAGGAATGCAATAGTAGTAACGAGAGGAAAGCGCTCGCAAAAGAACACGTTTGAAGACTCTCCTCACCAGCAACTTCCTTCCGCTCGTCTTCTTCTTCTTCTTCCCGGCGAACCCTAATCAGGTTGCAACCGACGACCGCGCAAATCCTAAGGTAAAAAGCTTGTTCACGGGTCTGCCTTGCTTGGCTCACCAGTTATAAGAGATGCTGCTGCGTTTCCCTTTGAGGTAGAACAACGGTCCTCTTCTGAGCTTACCAAAGGCAGGATGAGACAGAAGAGATGGAGCTTATCATCAAACCCTAACCCTGTTTGTCAAGCTCATCCTGCTGCAATGCTGCTCCAAACCCCCATATCTCCACAGGTAAATATTACCCAAACAAAATTCAGTTGCGAGGAAGAGCTCCCCCACGACATATATGTCTCTGGGTGAGGAGGGGATAGTGCAACCTCTGGAACGCAATGTTGTTCCTAGACTGACTGCATCCGAATGAGGGATTTAGGGTTTGAATGACATTGTACTGTTGTTATCATCAGTATTACAAGAAGAATAAAATACTTCCAAGGGAGTGGGAGAGATCACCTCAGGAGGACTACAAATGAAGGGATTTGAGACTTCAAGGGATGGGAGGTGATCAGCTGCGGATTTACACGAGAAGAATGAGACTTTAAGGGAAGTCTGAAGATCGCGTAATGTGGTACTACTCTCTGCTGATTGGGTATGTATGTCAATTGGATGGATTTCTACTTTGCCCCAAAGTTTGCCAGCAATGTAAGCAGGCTTTTGATTGCTTCTCTTGCTATGTTTTTTTTTATGTCTTGCCAACATTATGGGCCTGTGCTGCCAGGGTAGAAAGTGATTCAATATCGATCCATCCTCCTACTCGTGGACCCTTTGGAACCCATGTAAGGTTTTTTGGATTTTTGTTGTCTCTCAGGGGTGGATTTAGTATGTATGTCACTTTCCCCTGTTTTGCAACTCAAATAGGTATGTATGTTGGAGACAACAACATTCTCAAGATTAAGATTCGTCTTGTTTTGTGTAGTTCTGTTTTTCAGTTTCTCATCTGATGTACAGGATGCCCCTGCTGCAATTGTGGAGGAGTTGCACTCTGATGTACAGATAGTTGGGTGTTCAGGGGGCATCAGTGGCTAAGGATCTTAGTCTTTTAGATAGTATGCTCTGCAGGGATCCTTTGTGTAGGGTTTTCAAGGGTGAGACCTTTACTGAAATAAGGGTGTGTGAGGTGAGAGCTGAGCACAAGCCTGACTGATTTTGGTAATGCTCTTGCCTGTTTGCTTTACATGAGTGACATAAAAACCAATGCAACCTTCAGAACAGGGGGCTTTAAGTTTTTCATAAAGCCCACTGTGAAAACTGATTGCCCACTTGTGGGGCAGAGGAATAATTTACGCACTATAACATGCCCCCTCCAGTCACACTACAAATATTCTAGGAGGTTTTTATGCTGTAAGAGAAGTTGTCAGAACAGTATCAATGATCAGAATCCCTTGATGTTGACACAGACTGATTATGGAAACAGGTTATCCTTTAAGACTCGAGCTGATTTTGACTTCAATGGTATTGTTGAGGATTAGCATGATTTTGACATGGTTCCATCTGGAAAGGGGCAAAACATAAGAGTGTTCAGTCTGCTCACAAGTCTTTCAGGTGACTTCAGCGGGAGTGTACATAAAACTGCAAAGCATTTGCTAACATTAACTATAAAAGGACATTATGAATTCTCCTTTGTATTGCTTGCTGGCATTGTTTAAACTAGTCCATCAAAAGGAACAAGACTTGGAGGATATTATGAGTTCAGTTTGTATTGTCATGAATATGTTGCCATCTAGAAGTGTCTGTTCTGGCAGTGGTGTACTTGCAACTTGCTGGAGGACCATCATTGTTGTCTGAGAAGAGAGGGTGCTGAATTTATTCATGCTACATAAAACTCAATTACATGGATGCATATGGAGCCTTCATGGTTTATTTTATTTATTTTTTCCTCTGTGGTCCAAAGGCAGGTCAGCTGGTTCTCTTTTGTAGTTGTGTGATGAATAGCACCAAGTACTAGAGTAGTAACAATGGAGGCTATGATTTGTGGTGCAGTTGAAGGTAACTAGCATAGGTGGCTAACCTGGGCACAATGAGCATCATTGATGGACTGATGGCTTTTAAGAAGAGGGAAAATTGTGTGCTAGATGGATTACCACAAAAACGAAAAATGTGTGAGATCTCAACTTGGGCTGTACAGTGTGCAAGGTCAGCTTCTCAGCTTACATGAAATGCTCTTCTTAATTTGCTTGCAAAGCCTATACTAGGTTGTCAAATTGCAACCAAGTAGTTTGAGAGTGAAATCTCTGGAAGTAGATTGGAATATTCTCACTTTAAGTTGGAGGATACCATTTTTTTAGAAGGAAAGGGTATCAGTTTCATGTGCTGCTGGACAAGGACCCAGGCTGGTTCAGTTAGTAATAAGCAGCAGGTGAACAAATACCTGGTCTTGTTTTTTGGTGTGGTTCTTGCTGTTTGCTCTCTCTCTCTCTCTCTCTCTCTCTCTCTCTCTCTCTCTGTCTGTCTCTGTCTCTCCCCCTTTCCTGCAGAGATGGTCATTGGCTGTCATTTTGAAGGCCCACGAATTGTTTTTGTTTGTGCAGTTGACCTTTGCCTGCTGTTGTTACTGCTGGACTTGTGACAGAAAGTTAGTGTTTGACATCAACCTCGACCAGTGCTGGGAACTCAGTGAGGATGTTACGGTAGGTGGTCAATTCCACATAGATTTTCCATTGAAGGTATCTGATCATGTGTTGCTGTTGCTTGTGGAAGGTGTCTGAACATGTGTTGAGAGTGCTGTTGAAGGTCTCTAAACACATGCTGCTGTTGCTTGAACCACTCCTCAGTTTTTGGTTTGGTTTTTTTGTTTTCTCTGTTCTTTAGGATTTTATTTTTTGCATACTTCCTGGTAATTCTGTTGTTATTGTCATCAAATCTGAGAGCTCTATAACTAGATTGCTGGTTCATCTGTCCATTGTATTCACGTTTTTACTCAAGACTGTAAGTGTGGAGTTGGTTCTCAGTACTTGTGAAGATAAAGTGATGACCCTTGTAATATACCTCTTGTTCTTGTGGTGCTTGAGAAAACTCTTCTTGTGACTTTTCAATAGGATGACTCATGGTCCATTTTGCTGGTTTATCTATGTATTATATGGAAGGTACTTTGTTTGTTTTGTTTTTCAAGGTGAGATCTCCCAAACAATGTTGCCTCCCTCTGTGCTCTTGGTACGATTGGAAAGCCCTCAATGAGTAGGATTTTATGAAGGCAATTTCATATTTTTTACACTTTTTTAAGGTGTGGGAGATATTGGATTTTGAGTAGGTTTTCTCATAGGAAATTCAAATAAATTGGTTTTGGAAGGAAAAAGTTGGGTTACAAGTTTACACTTTGGCAAACAGTACATGCCACACTAGTAGTTTTGAAATCACAGTTTTGAGATCATATTTAGAGCTAGACTGGTTTTCTGGGAGGTTACACCCACTTTACATTAGGAGTCAAGGCCAAGCTTGAACTCAAATCAAGCATCTCTTTAGGTGCAATCAATGAAATCAGCCCCAAGGGCTTTACAGTAGGAGTAAGTCTGAAAAAGAAAACAATTTTTTTAATCTACCACTTCATGGCCCTGACTTGACCCAAGGCAGAAAAAGGATACTTATCAAGTTTGGAGGCCAATTTGCAGGCCAATTTGCAACCCTTAGGTCTAATGTTGCTGCAATAAAATATTGTTGTTTTGATGAAATCCACAATGTAGGATCAAAGGAAATCCTAAACCAAACCATAACTTCTTTTTTTTCATTTTGTTTTTCTTCATTTCCTCTCCTCTTGTTGAGCTTTTGTGCTTGGTTGTGAGTGATGGAAGGAGTTTTTATTTTTTTAATTTATTATATGACCATGCAAAATGCAAGAATTACAAGAATTTTGTGTCTATGTTGGTCCCTACTTTTTAGCCTTATTGCTTTTACACATGAACTCATTACCCCCAAACAAGTAATAAAATATGTTTTAATTAATAACTTGGGGCCATACAACAAGTGAAGAAATGCTCAAATTTCCCATTATTGGCTCCGATTCCTAGTTTAAAGTGTTCCTTAGTTTCCAATTACCATTCATTATGATGCATGTAGATTCTTGAGTTATATCCAGATCAAGGGTAACAATGTTTTGAAATTATTAGCAGATATGGATTTTGTGCTAGATCGATCATCTGGAGCCTCATCCAGGGAGTTTTTGTTTTCATTTTTGTCATGTAGCCAGCAACAAGAGGAATTATTAGCTGAATTTGGCTACAGGTCAGACAGGAAAGTAGAAAATTTTGAAGAATCCTGCCTTTTATTTTGACAATCTGCTAGAATCAGGTGACTCTGGCACATTTTTTTCACAAATATTCTTGGAATGAGTCCCATTGAATTATGTCTTTGGTCAGCAAGTCATGAGAATTCAGCAAAAATGAAATTCTGAGCTCATCAGGTATGATTTTAAGCACGAGGCAAATTTCTTTCAAAAAAAAGATGGAAACAAGATTGCCACGACTTTTTATTGGATGTTTGAACGTACATCCAAAACAAAGCTGCTGAGTCTCAGCACAAAATGCCTTTCACCTACCCCTTCATGGCAAAGTTTAAACTAGCAACATTTTATACTAGGAAATGTTCCATGAAGCTGTTTCTCCCAAAAAGGAAGACAATAACACCTGGTGAACATTCCTCAAACTTTGTCGGAGGGGGGCGGGGGTTATGAAATCTACCCCTTGTGGCAAGTTCAAAATTCAAAGCAACAACATTACATAATGGAAATGTGCCATGACTCTGTTTTCCAAAAACTAAAGGAACTCGGAGTTCATGAAGCACCGGTTCTGATATCTACAAGCTATGAAGCATATTGCACCCCCTAGTGGCACTACAATGCACTCTTTCCCATGTAATGCGCAGAAAACAAGACAACCGTGAAAAACAAACCCCAAACAAAGTCGTTATTATTATCCTCGAATTAGACTAGTCCTGTGCTCTCGATCTCCCAGGGCTCAAGCTGCCATAGTCGCTGACTTTACAATAAAGCTTTATGGTGTAGGATATATATACCGCCATAGCCGATCGACAAACTATGCCATACTAACAACCTCCACACAGCTACCTCCTCTGAATGAACAAAATATGTAAATGCAAATTATCCAATATGTATAATATGTGTAATATGTATGCAACAGATCTTGAAGAAGGTCCTATTGCTAGCGGTCTGTTGTTGTCGTTGTTTCTCTCAGACAGCAGCAAATTTTAAATTTGCAGTAGTATAGACCTTTTAAGGCAGGGGCCGCTGCTTTCATGCTTGACTTTGCCTTGGTTCCTTGACGACATCGAACTTGGAATCGGCTTCAACGATGGTGATGCTCTTGTTGTCCACACACTCGTCGGAGTTGACTACGAACTGTTTTCCTGCGACTGCGTCAACAACAGCTATGCAATATTCTTGGTAAGTTGCATTAGGGTCGACGGAAACTTCATGAACTCCTCCATCCTTTTGGATTGTCGCGATGTCCCTGAACGCACGATTGTTGCCCACTTTCAATTTCAGCGGCTTCGTTGTGCGGTTGATAATCTTTGTTGTAACCATATTTGCTAGCGTTGATGCTCACTTTTTTTGACTGTAGCTTTCTTCCACCTTCACACAAACACGAAGAAGATGTTCAGAAGAAGAAAAAGAAATCAGTCCTTTGGATTTTGGTATGGCTCATCTCAAGGTGCACCTCATTTCATGTTCTTCAGGTTTAAAGCACTAGTGACGTAATTCTGCAGCAAGAAATTAAGATATCGTTGAGTCAT
>Ga0116229_10004659_pt1 | contig 22498 bp, 21 predicted proteins | sample S1TSphgellanicum_3_FD_87313 | JGI IMG/M metagenome (GOLD analysis project Ga0116229, IMG submission 87313) | Host-associated microbial communities from peat moss isolated from Minnesota, USA - S1T2_Fc - Sphagnum magellanicum MG | ecosystem: Host-associated > Plants > Peat moss > Unclassified...
CGCCGTTGCCGAGCGCGAAGAGCCCCTCGGCAACGACGATCGTCTGCGAGGTGGTCTGCTTCTCCGCCGGATGGTCGAAACATGGAAACCAGAAGCGCGCGTCCTGATCCTGACTCTGCGTCCAGACCTGGCGCGGTGCATCGATAAAGTAGAGTCCGCGCCGCGGCTGCTCGACGCGATACTCCACGGCGAACGAGGTTTGCTCGCCCGCGAGCAGCGGCTTCGCGAGTTCGATCGTCAGCGCTTCGGCGGTGGAGCGGAACGCGAGCGGCTGCCCGTCCGCGTCGCGCACGGCCGAGACGATCAGATCGATCGCATCGAGCCGCAGCGACGTCACGCGTTCCTCGACGGCCGTCACGGTCGTCGTGCACACACCCGCCAGCGTCTTCGCGTCGAGATCGGGGGTGAGATGCAGATCGATGTGGACGACGTCGACGTGTTTATCGGGTCCGTACTGCGGCCGCGCGCCGGGCAGTGCAAAGGGGCGGTGATCGCTCAAATACCAGCTCCGTCGGTAAAGGTCGGTTCGTCGGGCGCAAGCGGCGTCCCGAACGCCAGCGCCTCCAAAATTGCCGTCCATTCGGCATCGTTCACGGCAGCGCGCAAACGCCGAGCCGGTTTCGACGAGCGCAGCGCATCCTCACGTCCGACCGTGAAGCCGTAGCGGCGATTCGCGAGCATCCGTTCGAGCGCGGGATGACCGTACTCGATGAGGCCGATGTCGCGACCCAGTTCCCAGCGCGCGATCGCACCGGCCGGCGCGACGAAGGCGAAGTGCGTGCAGAACGGCAGATAGCGCTCCCACTTCGAATCCCCGAGCCAATCCGCACGCGACGATTTCACTTCGTAGATGCGGACCTGGCGCGTGTAACGCCCGAGGCCGATCACATCGAACCGGCAGCCGGAGCCGGACGGCGAAAATTCCGTCGCGACGACCGGGTAGCCCAGGCCGCGCATCCGCTCGGTCGCGAGCCGGCGCAATTCCGCGGTCGTGCGCGGTTTGCCGGCCGTACGGCTGAGGGGGACGTAGTCGATCACCGCGCGGCGACGCGCGGAGCGTCCGTCTCCCAGCGCAAGATGCGCAGCGCATCGGGCTTCATGTTCTCGCACATGGTCAGATAATACGGCCGTTTGGGCACGTTGAGGAAGCCGATCTCGAGCGTCGGCATCGGCTCGACGCGGCCGCACGCCTGAGCGAGCCTCGCGGCGAAATCCGGCCGGCCGGGGTGCTGCGGCGACGGATGCTCGGGCACCAGCATCTCTTTATCGAGAAAGATCGCCCGCGTCGGATGCTGCGAGTCGCGATACCAGTTGCGCGCCTCGCGGCCTTGCCAATCGTACCCGATCACGATCGGCGTCACGCCGGAATAGAAATCGATCACCGACGAGAGCCCGTAGCCGTCGGTCATCACGACCGCGTCGTCCTTGGCGGCGAGGTCGCGCATGTCTTGTGCGAGTTCCCAATACGTGAAGATCTCGAACGGACCGTTGTTGCGCAGCGTCGAGCCGGTGTTGCGGAATTGCTGATACACGGAACCCGGCGCAACGGCCGCATAGAAGACGAGCGGCAAGAGCACGAACGCGGGAACGACGGCAAAACTCGCCCAGATGACGCGCGCCCATTGCTTGAGCGAAACGTAGGCCGCGCCGAGCCCGATGCAGAGCGATGCGTAGGGACCGAGGATCCAATGGATCTCGACCGGTTCGATGAACGCGAGCAGCGTCAAGAGACCGATCAGCGGCAACGCCGTCCACCGCAAGAGGGCGTTGCCGCGCACCAAGACGAGCAGCGCGCCGATGAAAAGTCCCGGCGAATAGGCCGCCGCCTGCGTGAGCAGCAGCGTGATCGGACGCGTGAGTTGGAACTCGCGCACGTGCCGGCCGATGAAGGTGAAATCGAACGTCACCCAGTGATGGAAGGCGTTCCAAACCACGAACGGCGCGTAGACCAGCGTCGCCAGCGCAAGGCTGAGCCAGAGCCCGTCGCGCCAGGCCGAACGGCGCTTCGGATCGAGCGCGTACATCACGACGCCGAAGACGAGCGCAAAAGAGAACATGCGCGCGAGCAGCGCGAGGCCGAGCACGATCCCCAAAACGATGAAATCGCTGCGGCGGCGCTCGTCGAAGGCTCGAATCGCGAAAAACATCGCGACGGTCCAGCTCGCGAGATACGGCCCATCGGGCGTCGCGCTGCCGAAGGCCATCGAGAGCAGCGGCGTCAGTGCGAAAGCAATCGCCGTAACGGCCCCGGCGCGTGCATCGCCGCGCGCGAGATAGGTCGCGGCCATCGCGCCGGCGACGGTGGCGATGACCCCGCAGACGACGAAACCGAGCCGCACGAGCCCGGGGTCGCCGGCGCCGAGCCAGGCAAAGGCGCCGATCGTCCAGGCAACGGCCGGCGGATGATCGACGTAGCCCAGCGCGAGGTGCCGGTACCACTCCCAATAGTACGCCTCATCGCCCGTGAGCGGGACCTTGAACCCGGCGATCGCGCGCATCAAGGTGACCGCCGTGACGATCACCCAGGCGAAAACGATCAGCACGCGGGCCTGCGGCTGCGCGGTGCTATTCATGCGCTGCAATGAGGCCGCCATTGACTCCGAGCACCATGCCGTTCAAATATCCCGCGTCGTCGGCGACGACAAACCGGACGGCCGCGGCAATGTCTTCCCAAGAGCCGGCCCGGCCCGTCGGGTTGTTCGCGGCGACCGCATGGGCGGCCGCGCGGTCCGCCGTCTTGTCGCGGATATCCCCCGGCTCAATCACGTTGACGCTAATCCCGTGCACGGCTTCCTCGAGCGAGAGCGCGCGCGCAAACGTGACGACGCCGGCTTTGGCGGCACCGTAGAGCGACATCCCGCGGGCGGGCTGGGTGACGTGCGAACCATTCATTCCAAAAAAGACGAGCCGGCCGAAGCCGCGCGTGCGCATCCCGGGCAGGACGGCAAACGCGAGCGCAACGGCGGAGCCGAGATTTCCCGATACCATCGCCGAATAGTCGGCAGCGGTCGAGTTCGCGAATGTCTTCACGACGATCGGCCCGACAGCATGCACGAGGACATCGATCGGTCCCCGCTCGCGCTCGACTTGTTCGACGACCCGAATCGCCGTGCCCTCGTCGGTGAAATCCGCCGCGATCGCCAAGGCCTGCGGATCGTGGGCTGCAAGCAGCGTCCGGACCGGCTCCGGATCGGTTCCGCCGGGCTTGTAGGTGAACGCAATGTGCATCCCGTCGCGTGCCAATGAGAGCGCAACCCCGCGCGCCAGCCCCGATGCCGCACCCGTCACGAGCGCTATCCGAGAGGACAAGATTCCCCCGCCCTGGTACGCCAGCCGCAATGCTGCCCGACGCCCGCCCCGTCACCTGTTTGACCGAGGACAGCGTTCATCTGCGCGGATCCTATTGGGAAGCCCGCGATGAAAACGCGATCTCGGTCTTGTTGATCCACGATGCCGGCGAAGACCGGAGCGTCTGGGATCCGTTCGTCCCGCTGTTCCGTTCCCGCGGGTGGGGCGTCTTGGCGGTCGACCTGCGCGGACACGGTCAGTCTGTCCGTCAAGATATGCGGCCCGACCTGCTCAAACCGAACACCGAAGACTTGATCTCGCCGCATCAATATCCGACGGACATGCGCGCGGCGCTGGCGTTCATGGCGCGTCAACCGAAGGCCGTGCCGTCGAAGCTTGCCACGATCGGCGTCGGTCTGGGCGCGGATCTGGTGTATGCCTCGAGCGGTCGGGGCTGGGGGAACGCCAGCGGCGTCTGTGTCGGACTCGACGATCAGCGCGGCCGACTCTTGGCCGGCGCAGGGGCCTTCGCACCGCGCTCGATCTACCTTGTCTACGGCGCCGACGATGCGCGCTCGGCGGCGTCCGCGTCGGCGTTTGCCGCGGTCGCGCAGTACCCGGCCGAGTCGTTCGCCTATCCGCACACATCCTCGACGGGGATCACGCTCTATCACGAACGCTCGCCCGAAATCGTCGCGCGCTCGATCGCCTGGATCGAGCGCACGATCTAGACGCCTAGCGGGCCGTCAGCGATTCGCGGCGCACGATCGACTGACCGTCGGGGCTGGTCGATTGCACCGAGAGCACGACGTTGCCGCCCTGATTCTGGAGCGGGACATCGGCGCGGAAGCGGCCGTCGCCATCGGCGGTCACGTCGGTCGTGTACGTGTCGTTCCCGAGGCGCAGGAAGCCCTCGAGCGTTGCGCCGCCGGTGGCGACGATCCGCACGTGCGAATTCGGCATCGTGCGCCCGGCAACGGCGATCGAGTTCGCGACGGGCGCGCCGTCGGGCGGCGCGAGATCGCGGATGAAATTCGCCTGGAGCGCAAGGCCCGACGTGAAGTGGAACGTGCGGTCGAACGGCGCGCCGTCGCGTGAGACGCCGCTGATGTGCACATCATGCTGCGCCGCGGGCAGATCGTAGGACGGCGTGAAATCGAACTGGCCGGGGTTGAGGTAGGTCGTCGCGGAGACATCGCGCCCGTCGAGCGTGATCTTCACCGAGTTGACGTCGACCGGCTGCGTGAAGTGCGCGCTGATCGCCGGACGCGAACCGCGCGTCGCCGAATCGGGCCGCGGCTGCACGTCGGTCAGATTGACGCTATTGAACCCGTCGCCGCGCGGCGGACCTTGCGGCTGTTGGGGGCCCTGCGGCGGCGGCCCTTGGGGCGGCTGGCCGCTCACGATCGCGACGATGCGATTCGAGGCGTCGTAGTTGACGCTCGCGCCGAGCGATTCCGACACGAAACGCAGCGGGACGTACGTGCTCGCGCCGACGATGAAGGGCGCGACGTCGAGCAGTTGCTGCTGACCGTTGACGGTCGCTTGCGTCGAACCGACGGTCAGCGCGATCGAACGCCCGTTGCCCTGCGCGTTGATGACGCCGTTCGCGTAGACGACCGAGGCCCCGAGATTCTGAAAAACGCCGCGTAGCGGAACGAACACGCGGCCGGCGCGTTCGATCGGCGCGGGGCTCAGCGCGAGCGGCGTGCCGTTGAGCGTGACGTTGAAATTTTGCGCGACGGCGGGGCCGCTCAGCGTCAGGGCGAGCAAGAGCGCAACCGGAGCTGCGATGAGTCGGGGGAGCAAGCGAAGGTTCATAGCGGGGGTTCAGGTACCCGCCAAAGCGGGTTCCTGAACCCGTGCAGGGCTTGCTCGCTAGTCTCCGGCCGCTCCCGCCGGGATCTTCTGCGGCATCCCCGTCCGTTCGCGGCGCAGCGCGCGGCGATCGGCGAGTTTTTCGAGCAAACCGACGTAGCCCGTGTAGACGACCGGCACGAGGAAGAGCGTCAGGATGAGCGAGCTCGTGAGACCGCCGATCAACACGACCCCCATCGACTTACGGATCTCTCCGCCTTCGGCGAGACCGAGCGAGAGCGGCAGCATCCCGAACACCATCGCCGCCGTCGTCATCAGAATCGGCCGCAAGCGCGTGCCGGCGGCCGCGATCATCGCATCTTTGGCGCGATTCCCGCGCTTGCGCAGCGTGTTCGCGTAGTCGACGAGCAGGATCCCGTTCTTCGCAACGAGCCCGAAGAGCATGATCACGCCGATCACCGAGAACAGATTCATCGTTTGGCCGAAGACACGCAAGCCGAAGAACCCGCCGACGAGCGCCACCGGGATCGCGCACATGATCACGAGCGGCGTTCCGAAGTTCGAATACAAGATCACCATCAACATGTAGACGAGCGCGAACGAGACGACCATCGAGATCGCCATGCTCGAGAGGAACTCGCCGAAAAACTTCGAGTCGCCGTTGGTACCCAGCGTCACGCCGGGGGGCAAGAAGCCCGGCTGCGCGAGCTTCGCATTTACCAGGGCCGTGACGTCGCCAAGCGTCGTACTCGTCGTGTGATCGATGTCGGCGTTGACCTGCGCGATCCGCTGGCGCGACTGACGGTCGATCTTGGTCGGCGCTTTCGTGTAGGTGAAGTCGGCAACGCTCGCGAGCGGAACGAGCGTCGAGCCGTCGTTCGAGCGCACCGTGATCCGGCGGATCTGCTCGATCGAATTGCGTACCGCGAGCGGATACTCCAAGCGCACGTCGATCAATCCCGACTCGGTGCGGACGCGCGTGGCGACGACGCCGCCGACCGCGATGCGCGCGGCGGTCGCCGCCGCGCCCGGCGAGACGCCGACGACCGCGCACTTCGCCGGATCGATGTGGATGTTGAGCCGCGGCGCTTCGAGTTCCGCGCCGGTTTGCACGTTGGTGGTGCCGTGGACCGAGCGGATGAACGCCGCGAGCCGGTCCGCAGCGCCGTCGATCTCGTCGTCGGGACCGCTGAGCGTGTACGAGATCGCGGCACCGCTGCCGCCGCCGCCGCGTTCCGAGACGGTGACGACCGCGCCGGGTGCGAGATTCGGATAGAGGTGGCGCAGCGTGTCGATCGTGGCGTCGGTTTGCTTCCGGTGACTCTTGTCGAGCCAGACGTTGAAGCGCCCGACGAAGCCGCCCGTCGTGCTGCCGAAGCCGCTCGGCTTCGAACCCGCCACCGTGCGCACGGACTCGACGTTCGGCACCTTCATCGTTGCCTGCTCCATGCGTGAGAGCGCAGCGGCGGTTACATACAGCGGCGTGCCGGTCGGATAGGTGATCGTGCCCGAGATCTGACCCTGCTGTTCGTTCGGAATGAATTCGAAGGGAACGTAGAGTTTGGCCGTGCCCATCACGCCCATCAGCACCGCACCGGCGACGCAGACCGAGATCGCGGTTAGCGACGCGCGCACATGCCGGCGGCGGCCGCTAAGCGCGAGCCAACCGATGCACAGCACGGCCGCGACGGCATCGACGCCGGCACTGAAGAGTTCGGCTTGCGGCCCGGCCGGCAGCATCAGCGAATCGAACACGGCGAGCGCACAGCCGCCGGCGATCAGCCAGCGATGACGGAACGCCGCCGGAAGCGCCTTGTCACGATACCAGGCCGCAAGCTGGTCGAACCCGACCTGAAACCATTCCAGATATTTCGGCGGTGCGGTGCTGCGCTGCTTGACCGACCACTTCGCGGCGAGCATCGGCGTGAGCGTGAACGACACGAAGAGCGAGAACAACGTCGCGACGGTGACGACGATGCCGAACTCAACGAAGTACTTGCCGACGAAGCCCGAGAGAAACGCGAGCGGGAAGAACACGACGACGTCGACGAGCGTGATCGCGATCGCCGCGCCGCCGATCTCGGTGCGGCCGCTGATCGCCGCGTCGTCGGGCGACTGACCGAGGTCGCGGTGCCGGGTGATGTTCTCGAGCACCACGATCGAGTCGTCGACCAAGATGCCGATGATGAGCGAGAGCGCCATCAGCGAGACGTTGTCGAGCGTGAAATTCAGCCACTTCATCGCGATGAACGTCGAGAGCAGCGACGACGGGATCGCGATCATGACGACGACCGCGTTGCGCCAGGCATGCAGGAAGAGCATCAGCACGATCGCCGTCAGCAGAATCCCCTCGAAGAGGCTCTGGAAGACCCCGTTGAGCGAGGCTTGCGTGTAGTCGGCGGGGGCGTAGACTTCCTTGAACTTGATCTGCGGATACTTGGCGAAAATCGCTTGCATCTGGTCGCGCGCGCGTTTGGTCGTCGCGATCTCATCGGAGTTGACGGTGCGATTGATGTCCATCAGCACGGCGGGAGCGCCGTTGAAGTGGGAGATCGATCGCTGCTCCGCGTGGCTATCGTCAACGGTCGCGAACTGCCCGAGCAGCATCGTGCTGTCGGCGGACGTCGTTTGAATTGCGCCGCCGGCCTGCACCGTCGTGTAGATCGGCACCGGCAGCAAAGCGAGGTCTTGGGCGTTGATGATGTCCGCGTGGACGGAGACGCTGGTTTCCCGGGTCGGCGAATCGACGCGCCCGCCCGGCAGATTCGAGTTGTTCTGCGAAACCGCGTTGTAGATGTCGCTGATCGTCGCACCGGCCGCGATCAGTTTGAGCGGGTCGACGTCAACGTGCATTTCGCGGTCGGGTTCGCCGTACACGTCGACGCCCGAGACGTTGTCGAACGCCTTGATCTCCGGCACGATCCGGTCGGTGACCAGCTGCTGCAGCGCGGGGCCCGACATCGACTGCGTGGTGAGCGCGTAGGTCAGCATCGACTGATCGGCGCCGTTCTTTTCGACGTCCGGCGGCACGAGGTCGGTCGGCATGTACGTGCGCGCGGTGTCGATGCGGTGCTGCACGTCGATCGCGGCGTAGTTCAGATCGGTGTCGAGCTGGAACTGCACGACGACCACCGCGCTACCTTCCTGTGCCGTCGCCGTCATCTGATCGAGGTGTTCGATCCCGTCGAGCTGATCTTCGATCGGCTTGATGATCAGCTTTTCCATCTCGGTCGGCGAGGCGCCCGGGTAGTTCGCCACCACGATGACGACCGGGAAGTTAACGTTGGGCTGCTCGTTGCGGCCGAGTTTCTGGTACGAGACAAATCCAAAAATCGCGAGGCCGATGAAGAACATCGCCACGATCAACGGACGCTGGATACAAAAACGGGTCAGCCACATACGTGAGGGGTCCTTACGGGTTCCGGAAGTCTACCCGAACTACGCCCCCCGAACCACGGTTGTTTCGGGAGCTTGCTTGCCGCCAAATGCAGAGTGTCGTCTTTGACCGACACCGTGTCATCCTGAGCCTCGGATGTCACCTGGAGCCTTCGGATATCACCCGGATCCTTGCATGTCAACCGGATCCTCGCATTTCACCCGGATCCTCGCATGTCACCCGGATCCTCGCATGTCACTCGGAGCCGGCAGCGCCAGAGTGTCATCCTGAGCCTGTCGAAGGATGGGCCTGAGGCAATGAAGCCAGCCTCCAGCCACAATGCCGGCGGGAACCGGCCTGACTGCCACGCCCATCCTTCGACAGGCTCAGGATGACACTCTGGCGCTGCCGGATCCGGGTGACACTCTGGGGCTGCCGGCTCCGGGCGACACTCTGGCGCTGCCGGCCGTGGACGATGGGAGAAAGACAAGGACGGCCCCGCTAACATGCGAGGCCGTCCGAAGGTTGGTGCGCGAGACTGGACTCGAACCAGCACGGGATTGCTCCCGCTAGCACCTCAAGCTAGTGCGTCTACCAATTCCGCCACTTGCGCACGAGAGGTCAACCGAGGTAGTGTACCTGGTCCGCTTCGTCCGCGCAAGACAAAGGGCTTTCCTCTTCGGAAAGCCCTACGCGCGACCGAACGGGAGGCTGACGGCGTCTGCGGGTTAGGCCGACGGCGTCGCGGACTCGAGGCCGAGAACTTCCTCGAGCTTCGCTTCGAGGCGATCGAAGCCGCGGTCACCCGCCTGGCGGTGCACCAGCTGGTGGTCCCGATCGAACACGTAGTACGCCGGGACGAACTCGTTGTCGAACCGGCCGACCAACTCGTGCTCGTTGTCGATCGCGCACGGCTGGGTGAGGCCCATCGGCCCGAGAGCGTCTTCGGTAATCTTCGCGACGTCGAGTTCCGCGGGGCTGCGCGGCTGGTGGACGGCGATGACCTTGAGCCCTTGCGGGCCGTAGCGATCGCGCCAGCCGGAGACCACGTCCGCCACGTCGTGACAGATGTAACACGAGAGCGACCAGAAGTGCACCAGGACCGGATGGCCGGCGAGCTCCGCTTGGGAGGGCTCGCCGCCGTTGATCCAGTCGGAGATGCCGTCCAGCGACGGCAGCTCCGTTTTCATCCGAAGGGGCACGGACCTACGCGACCGTGAGCAGCTTCTTGCCCGGCTTCCAATCGGCGGCGCAGAGCCCGCCGGTCTGGAGCGCTTGCAGGACGCGCGTGGTCTCGTCGACCGAGCGGCCCACGTTGTCCGCCGTGACGGTGACATACTTGAGGATACCGTCGGGATCGATGATGAACAGGCCGCGCTGCGCGACGCCGCTGGCTTCATCGAGCACGCCGTAGGCGCGCGCGACTTCCTTCGTGTAGTCGGCGACGAGCGGATACTTCAGGCCGGCGATTCCGTTCTTCTCGAGCGGCGTGTTGATCCAGGCGAAGTGGCTGTGCACGGAATCCGTCGAGGCCCCGAGCACTTCCGCACCCAGGTCCGTGATCTCCGAGTAGCGATCCGAGAGGGCGAGGATTTCGGTCGGGCAGACGAACGTGAAATCGAGCGGATAGAAAAAGAAGATCAGCCATTTGCCCTTGTAGTCGGACAGGCTGATTTCAGCGCCAAGATCCTTGGAGCTGGTGGCACCCTTGGTGCTGGGAAGTTTGAACGCGGGCGCCGGGGCGCCGACCTTCGCTAGCAAGAAATTTTCCTCCGATACCTTGCGTCGTGCGAACGACTGCTGTAGAGTGAGAGCGGTTTTCACTCTCACGCTAGCGTAAAGTAGCGGATTAGTCAGTAGAATGTCAAGCGACCAACGTCTGCCTGCGAATTACCGTGTGGTGCTCGATGTCGTGAACGATATCGCGCACGGCTCGCATATTACCGCTCAAGAGATCTTCACCCGGGCCCGTGCGCGCCAGCCCCGGATCGGCTTCGCCACGGTCCATCGCAGCCTCGCGCGCTTGAGCGACCTCGGCTATCTCCTCAAACTCGATATCCCCGGCGCCCCCTCGGCGATCTACGAGCCTGCCACGGCCCCGCACGCGCACTTCCGCTGCACTTCTTGCGGCGAGGTCTCCGACCTGGACTTCGCCCTGCCCGCGTCGACGCGCGAATCGATCGCCGCGCAGCATGGCATGCGCATCGCCGACGAAGCCGTCACCTTCGCGGGAACCTGCCGGACCTGTAGCCGCGTTTAAAGGCGCGATGACGCCCGACGATCGCGACGCGACGCAGCCGATCGTGCTCCCGATGCACGACGAAGCCGTGCTCCACGCGCGGCGCGCTGCGGCGATCGACGTCGTGCCGCACCCGCCGGTCCGCATCCCGGCAGCGGTTGCCGGGCAATTGCTCCCGAGCGAACGCGTCGCGTTCGCGACTCGCCCGCATCCGGTCGTCGTCGTGCGGCCGCTGGTCACGCTGGCCATTCTCACCGCCGTCTTCGCGTGGGGACTCACGCGGAAATTGCATCCGATCGTCGCCGGGCGGGACATCGGCGCCGCCGTGCATATCGCGATCCTCGTTGCGGGGGCACTTATCGCGATACGTCTCGCCGGCTGGTTCTTCGCCGAGGCGGCATATCTCGCCGGCTTCCGCATCGTCGCGACCAATCGCCGCATCATCGAAGTGATGGGCGTCTTACGCCGGCGCGTGAAGCCGCTGGGCTACAACGCCCTCGCCTCGGCAACGCTCGTCCAGAGCGTGTTCGGCGCGCGTTTCGACTACGGTTCGGTCATCATGCCGGACGCGCGCGTCCGCGACGTTCGCGATCCGGCCGGCCTCTATCGCGAGATGCAAGCCGTCGCCAACGGTGTGGACGGCGACCGCTGGGACCCGGCGATCCGCCAGACGATTCTGCCCTAAGCTGCAGCGCGTTAGCGCATGTTCGGGTCGATCGCGTCGCGCAGGCCGTCGCCAAGGTAATTGATTGCGAGCACCGTGACGAGGATGCAGAGCCCGGGGAAGATCGCGACCCACGGCGCGATCGTCATGTTGGACTCGGCGTTCGCGAGCATGTTGCCCCACGAAGCCGTCGGCGGCTGGATGCCGTAGCCGAGGAACGAGAGCGTCGATTCGGTCGTGATGACGTTCGCGATGTCGAGCGTTGCCTGAACGATGATCGGGGCGACGGCATTGGGCAAGAGGTGCCGGAAGATGATCCGGCCGTCGCGGTTGCCGAGCGCGCGCGCGGCTTCGGTGAACTCGCGTTCGCGCAAGGTGAGGAACTGCGCGCGGACGAGCCGTGCGACCGTCGGCCACGAGAGGCCGCCGATGATCACGACGATCGTGAGAAAGCTCAGCGACGCCTTGGTGGAGGTCGCCTCGACGATCGCGGTGAGCACGAGCAACAGCGGCAAGAGCGGGATCGACAAGAACACATCGGTCAGCCGCATCAGCCAGAAATCGACGACGCCGCCGTAGTAGCCGGCGATCGCGCCGATGATCGCGCCGATCAGCACTTCCATGATGACGGTGAAGCACGCCACCGTGAGGGAAATGCGCGCCCCGTACATGAGCCGCGAGAGCAGATCGCGTCCGAGCTCGTCGGTGCCGAGCAGATGATGTGCCATCCCCGGCGCGAGCGGATAGCCGGTCCAGGCCGGGTCTTGGAAATCCGGGTTGAACGGCGCGATGAGATTCGCGAAGACCGCGACGAAAATCATCACGAAGAGGACGAAGACGCCCACGATCGCGATCTTGTGCCGGCGAAAGCGGCGCCACGCCGTGTGTTTGCTTTCGGTGAACTCGTGTTCGGCGGCAAGTTCGATCGCCGGGAGGTTCATGCGACGCTGCACGGGCGGTCCGTAGCCTTGCATCAAACGCTCCTCACGAATACTTCACGCGCGGATCGAGCCACGCGTAGGCGACGTCGGCCAGCAGGTTACAGAACACGACGAAGAACGATGCAAGGCAGATGTACCCCATCAAGAGCGAGAAGTCGAAGACGCCCAGCGCGTTGATGAAGAGCCGTCCCATGCCGGGCCACGCGAAGATCGATTCCGTGACGACGGCGCCGGAAACGAGTTGCGGCAACGTGAGCGCGATGACCGTGACCAGCGGGATGAGCGCGTTCTTGAACGCGTGCTTCATCACGACTTTCCGCCGCGCGAGCCCCTTCGCGGATGCGGTGCGGACGTAATCGGTCTTGATGACCTCGAGCATCGAGGAGCGCATGAAGCGGCTCCACTGCGCGATGTAGAGCAGCGAGAGCGTGATCGTCGGCAAGATGAGGTGCGTGATCCGGTCTCCCCACTCGAAATCATCCTGCGACGAAATTCCCGCGGACGGCAGCGCAAAGTGATAGCCGAACGCGGTGACGCCGAACACGGCAAACGCAATCTGCATCATGAGCGCGAGCCAGAACACCGGCATGGACTGCCCGAAGAACGCGAACGTCGTCATCGCATAGTCGAGAAACGAGTACGGCTTGAGCGCCGAGAGAATCCCGAACGACACGCCGATGACCAGCGAGAGCACGAAGGCCGAGCCCATCAGTTCCAGCGTCGCCGGCAGCCGTTCGAGCATCGCCTGGATGACCGTCTCCGAGTTCGACGTCGAGTAGCCGAAGTCGCCCGTCAGCACGTGCGTGAGCCAATGGAAGTATTGAATATAGGCCGGCTGATCCAAACCCAAGTTGTGCTTGAGACGAACGATATCGGCTTGGGTGATGTGCGGATTCTGCAGGTACGGGGTGAGCGGACCGCCCGGTGCTTGGTTGAGGATGATGAAGATGATCATCGAGATCAACAACAGCAGCGGGATACTTTGCAGCGTCCGGCGGACGACGTAAGTGAGCAGCGCAGGCCTCTTCGATTCGCGGAATCGCCGGTAGCGTTCTACCGAAGTCAGGGAACGAACCGGAGCCCATTCCGGGACGTCCCGAGGCGCTCCTGGCAGGGTGAGCCTGGTCTCCGGCGTCCCGCCTAGGGCACGGTCAGCGCCGGCCTGCGGAGCCGCAAGAGCGCGCGGGCTTCATCTGGGGTCGCGACCGGCCGGCCCATCTCGGTCGCGATCCGCACGACGCGGGCGACGAGTTCCTCGTTGCGCGCGAGGCGGCCGCGCTCGTAGTAGATATTGTCTTCCAGACCGACGCGAACGTGGCCACCCATCGCGATCGCCGTCACCGCGAGCGGCAGTTGCATCCGCCCGATCCCGGCGACCGACCAGGTACATCCCGGCGGCAGCGCCCGCACGAGATCGACGAGATTGTCGACCGACGCGTCGAGCCCGCCCGGCACGCCGAGCACGAAATCGACGTGCTGCGGCAGCGTGAGGTCGCCCGATTTCGCGAGCAGGCGCGCATTCGAGAGATGACCGCGATCGAAGATCTCCAGTTCCGGCACGACGCCGTAGCGCTGCATCGCAGCGAGGATGCCGCGCATGATCGGAAAGCTGTTCTCGAAGATCTCGTCGCCGAAATTGACGCTGCCGCAGGTCAAGGTCGCCATCTCCGGCCGCAGCTCGAGCGGCGCGGCGCGTTCCTCGGGCGTCATGCCGATCGCGCCGCCGGTCGAAAACTGCACGATCAGATCGCTTTCGGCCCGGATCGCCGCGAAGGCGTCGCGAAAGCGCGCGACATCGTGCGTGTTGGTGCCGTCGTCGTTGCGGCAGTGCACGTGGATGATCGACGCGCCGGCCGTGCGGATCTCGCGCGCGACCGCCCCGAGCTGCGCGGGCGTCACCGGCAGATGCGGCGTTTGCTCCGGCGTGAGTTCGGCGCCAACGGGCGCAACGGTGATGACGAGCGGATCCACGCTCCCCTCTACGACGTCCCGCGCCGGAGGACCGGCCCGCGTCAGGTCTCGTAGACCGCCGATGCGCGTGCGACGAGGGGAGCGGGGAGACCGAGGATGCGTGCGAGCGCGATCGCGTCGGAGCCGCTCGCCGCCTCCGGACCGGCGGGGATGATCCGATAGTCCATCGCGCCCGCGAGCGCGGCCAGCGCATCGTGCAGATCGCCGGCCGCGATGCCGTCGAGCGCATTTCGCGCAGCGCCCGTCACCCAGAGATGAGGAACGCCGGCCGCCTCGGCAACGCTCTCGAAATGGGTTGCGACGAGCGCCACGGTGTGCGGCCGCACCGCGAGCGCTTCGACCAGCGCGACGAGCAGCGCGCGACCTTCGCGCGGACCCGTCGTGCGCGCGTATTCGTCGACGAGAATCAACGCCGGTGTCGCGTCGTCGCCGAGCGCGTCGCGTGCCCGCACGACTTCGGTTGCGAACGCCGAGAGCAGCCGCACGCGGTCGGCGTCGCCGCCGCCGATCCACGCGACGCGCCGGAAAAGCGGCAGTGTGACGGACCGCGCAGGCGGTGGGACACCGGCGGCGACGCACAGCGCGACGAATCCGCACAGCGCGAGCGCCGCGCTCTTCCCGCCCATGTTCGGCCCGGTCAACACGGCGGTCTCGCGCACCGCGATCGAGAGCGGCGTATACGCGCGCCCTTCCAATGCGAGCGCCTCCGCGAGCGGCGAAAACGTCGCCTCTTCGAGCGTGAAGACGCCGTCGTCGAACGCCGGAATGCAACCGCCGAAGCGGTGCACGAGCGCGACGCGGGCGAGCGCGCAATCGAGTTCGCCGAGCCGCACCGTCGCAGCGACGATCGCATCGCGTTCGCGGGCGATGCCGTCGGCGAGCTCGCGGCGCACGCGTTCTTCTTCCGCCGCGAGCATCCGGCGCTCGCCGTCGCGTTCGGTCTCGGCTAACATCGCGGGGATGTCGCGTTCGAGCGCGCACAACCGGTAGGCGGGCGTTTCGCGCACGACGCGCACGCCGTGCGGCAACGGTCCGACGTGCTGCTCGCGCACGATCACGAACTCCTCACCGGCCGGAACGAAACCGAGTTCCTCGGCGACCTCGGCGGCCAGCCGCGCGTGCTCGCGGTCGACGCGAGCGTCGGCTTCGGCCATCGTCTCGCGCGCATCGGCGAGCACCGGATCGAACGCGTCGTCGAGATAGAAGCCCAGGCCGGTGCTGCGACCCGGCGCGAGCAGCGCGGCGATCTGCGGCGGCGCGGGGAGATCCTCGGGCGGCCCGCCGGCTTGCGTCCACGCACGCGCGACGGCATCGAGGGCATCGGCGAAACGCCCGAGTTCGTAGAAGTCGACGTCGCCGAGCGGATCGCCGGCGCGCGCGCGAGAGACGATCGGCAACGGATCGGGGACCGTCCGCAGCGTCGCGCGAACGCGCGCGGCGCCCTGCGCATCGAGCGTCCCCGCCAACCGCATGACGGCCGCACAACGCTCGCGCGCCCGCTCGGCATCGGGAATTCCGGTAGCGCTCGTCGCGTCATCGATGCGGCGGCCGAAATCGCTGAAGGGGGCGAGCGCCGCCCTCAACCAGGCTGCGCCGATCCGCTCGGCGGTGAACGGATCGGCGATCACGCGCGCACGCCGGCCAGCACGTCGTAGACGGGGAGCGCCGTCGCGCGCGCAACGGCGCGCACCAGCGCGACCGGATCGAGCCCGCCGCTCGGACCGTCGGGCGAGGTCGTGCAGGCAACCACGCGCAGCGCGCGCTCGCAGCGCAGCACGATATGCTCGGCGAGCCGTGCGAAGAGGCGGCCGCGAATCGCGATCCGCGTCGGATCGCCGACGACGACCGTCTGCGGTGCCTGCGCCAGCAGCGACTCCGCCAGCCCCGCGTCGAGCGCGGCCGGCAGACGCAGCGGCGTCGCACCGTCGCGCGCGGGATCGTAGGCCGGCGTCTGCAAGCGCGCGACGACGTCCGCGGCGACCGCTGCAACGCGTTCCACCGTCGCACCGCTCGCGCCGCCGGTCGCGACGACGATCGCATCGTCGCCGCCCGCAAGCGGGGCGATGCGGTCGATCGCGCCGTCGACGAAGACGGGACCCGAGCCGAGCGCGCGCAGCCGGTCGATCGTCGCGCGCACCGCACGCGCGCTCGGCGGCCCACCGATCTCGCACGCCGTCGCGAGCCGCGCGCGCGCGAACACGATCCGCCCCAGCGCGCTGCGTTCGCCCAGATCGAGGATCTCGAGCGCGGGCGAGCGCGGCACCAGTTCTTCGGGCAAGGCGACGAGGCTGCCGCGCGGCAAGCGGATGCGGGGTTTTTCACGCCCGTCAAGCGCATCGGCGGGTTCGCCGTCGCGACCGATCGAGGTCAGCGCGTAGCGCAGCCCGCGCGCTTCCGCGGCGGCGCGCAGCGCGTTGAACGTCACCGTCTTGCCGACGTTCTTGGCCGTGCCGACGACGATCACGGACGAGCCGCAAGCGAGCGCGGCATCGAGCAGCGCTGCGCTCACGCGCTCACATCCCGACGTGAAAATAGTGCAAGGTTGCGAAGCCCAGCCCCGTGGCGATCAACACGATCCCGGCCCAGACCCCGGCCGATTCTTCGGCCCGCTTCCCGAGCGCTTTTCCCAGCGTTAGCCCGAGCGTCGTCGAGACGATCGAGGCGACGCCGATGCACAGCAGCGAGACGGCGAGCGGCACGCCGATGAAGAGGATCGAGAATCCGATCCCGAGCGAATCGAGGCTGATCGAGAGCGCGCCCAGGAACAGTCCCCAGCCGCGCGAGAGGTCGAAGCCGCCCCCGGCGTCGTCGTGCCGCGTCTCGTAGATCATGTACGCGCCGACCAGCACGAGCGCGGTGAAACCAAGATACGCCGCCGCGGCGCCGAGGTATGTCCCAGCGACCTTCCCGATCAGCACGCCGGCCAGGGTCATGGCGATTTCGGCGGTCGCGAACGCGGCGCCGATGCGAATCCTGAGTGCGATCTCCGCGCCGCGCATCCCGACACCGACCGAGACGGCAAAGACGTCCAGCGCGAGCGAGAGGGCGACGACGGCGATCTTTAACGCCGCCGCTCCCATGGGTCACCCGTTTAGGACGATGCGGTAGAGAGCGGCCCCTGCAAGAGACCGGCAACGGTCGACCGGAGCTGGGATAACGTGAACGGCTTGTTCAGGAAGGCGTTCGCCCCGGCGCTCTTCGCGCGCGCGTCCATCGCGTAATTGTTGTGGCCGCTGATCATCACGATCGGCACATGGGCGGTCGCGTCGTTGGCCCGCACCTGAACGATCAGATCGATCCCGGAAATACCAGGCAACATGAAATCGCAGATGATGATATCGAACGGCTCGTCGCGCTGAATATGCACCAGCGCGCTCTCGGCGTCGTTGCAGATGGTCATCTCGTACGGTCCGCTCTTGAGGATCGTCTTGATGAGCGTGCAGATTTCGGGATCGTCGTCCGCGACGAGCACGCGCCAAGGCTCGGGCATATCTGGCTCGATTCGATTAGACGGGCTATCGGCCTACGGCGAGACGGGGCCAACCGTAAAGATAGCGTTAGGCCCCGGGGTCCAAAGCGTTAAGAAAATCGTGACGCCCGTCACGAGCGCCATCCGGCTGCCGGAGGCGGCCGTTCTCCACAGCACGAACGCGTGGTTACGGCATGGCGGTAATCGATCGGCTTCTCGCACCGGACTCGGCGTTTCAGCAACGGTTCTTCTTTCTGGCCAAACGGTTCGTCGCCGGCGAAACGGGCCGGGCAGCGATGGACGCGATCGCCGCACTCAACGCCGAGGGCTTCTCGGCGACGCTCGACTTCCTCGGCGAGGACGTCACCGAGCGCGGCGCCGCCCGCGCCACCCGGGACGAGTATTTCCGGCTGCTCGAGGCGATCGCGGCGCGGGGCGTCGAGAGCAACGTCTCGGTGAAACTGACGGCGATGGGCCTGCTCGTCGATGAAGACGTTGCCTTCGAGAATGCGGCCGCCGTCTGCGCGGCGGCACGCGCGAACGCCGACCCCTTCGTGCGGATCGACATGGAAGGGTCGGCCGTCGTGGACGCGACGCTGCGCGTCCACGCGCGGCTGCGCGAAGCGGGCCACGACAACGTCGGGATCGTGCTGCAAGCCTATCTGAAACGCACGCCCGCCGACATCGAGTCGGCGATCGCGTCGCAAACGCGCGTGCGGCTGTGCAAAGGCGCCTACAACGAGCCGCCGGAGATCGCGCTCAAAGAGATGCCGGAGATCCGGCGCGCGTATTTGCGTTATGCGGAGTCGCTGCTCGTACGCGGAACCTATCCCGGGATCGCAACGCACGACGAACGCCTGATCGCCGCCGTGCGGCAATTCACCGGCGAACACGGCATCGCAAAAGATCGTTTCGAATTCCAGATGCTCTACGGCATCCGGCCCGAGCTGCAGCGCGCGCTGGTTGCCGCGGGCTATCGCGTGCGCATCTACGTTCCCTATGGTACGCACTGGGCGGGCTATTTCTACCGGCGCATCATGGAGCGCAAAGAAAACGCCCTCTTCGTGCTCGGGTCGCTCCTCAAGCGTTAGTCCGGCGGCAATTCCTCGACTTTGGTCATCGTATCGGACTCGATGAGGCGGCCGAGAACGTTGAAACCGCTCTCGATTTGACCGAAGACGGTGAACGCGCGATTGAGATGATACTGCGGTGACATCGTCAGGTAGAACTGCGTTCCGGCGGAGTCGCGCACCGCGGCGTCCTTTTCATAATTGAGGCCCATCGAGATCACGCCGGCGCTTTGCTCGAGCGGGTTCTCCTCGGCGGGGATCATGTAGCCCGCATCGCCGTCGCCGGTGTTCTGCGGATCGCCGGTTTGCGCGACGAAATCCGGCACGATGCGGAACCAGCGCAGGTTGTCGTAATAGCCGCGATCGACGAGGTTCAGGAAATTGGCCACGGTCAGCGGCGCCCACTCGGGATAGAGACGGACGACGATCGCGCCTTTGGTCGTCCCGATCCGCACGCGCGGGTGCAAGCCCGGCATCGGCCCGCTCATGAGCGCGGCGGTCGACGGACGCAGTGGAAGATCGAGCCGCGCATCGGCCGCCAGCGGTTTGCGCAGCGGACCGAGACCGCTCGGCCGCGGCAGCGGCGCCGTCGTTTCGTCCGGCACCGGGGGCGGCGTGACCACCCCGGCCGGAACGGCCGTGAGGTGTTCGGTCCGCTGCTCGCCGGCAAGCCGCTTGATCGCTTCGATCGCCTGCTCGGCAACGCGCCACGAGGGGTCATGGAGCAGCGGATCGATCGCCTTCGCGAGCGACGGATTGCCGCTGCGCGCCGCGACGACGAGAAACTCGATCCGGATCGTTTCGTCGGCGTCGTGAAGCCCGCGCGCGATGTCTTCCGGCGAAGGTGTCTTCGGATACGCGCGACCGAGGGTCCACGCGTCGTGGCGGCGGGCGTCGAGGTCGTGCTCGGCGCCATAGGCGCTCAGCACCGCGGCGCCGACCTTGGCCGCCTGCGGCGCATCCGCGAAGCCGACGAGCGCGACGGCGGCGCGGCCGCGGACCAGCGGCTCCGGATCGGATCGCATCGCGCGGACGAGCGGCGGGATGAGGCTTGCGGCGCCCGGCGCTTTTGCCGCGATCAATCGTCCGGCGGAATCGGCGGCGGCGACGCGCACCGCGCCGGCGGCATCACGCAAGCCGGCGCTCATCTCGGCGGGATCGATCGCCGTGCGATCGGTCAACAGCCCGAGCCCGTAGAGCGCGAGCGCGCGGACCGCCGTCGCGGCATGACGATCGTGATAGCGAGCGACGAGCGGATCTTCCGCGCGCGCGTCCTTCGTGCGTCCCAGCGCAAGCGCTGCGCGCGCCGCAAGCGCCGGATCGGCGGCATCGAGATCGATCACGAGTTGGTGCGAAAACGTACGGTTCGCCTCGAGCTCGACGATCGAGCGATAACCGGAAACGTCGGCCGACGATGGCATTGGAGCCGTTGCAACGAAGATCACAGCGATTGCAAAGCAAATCTTGACGCAAACGCAATCAACTTTCATAAGCGCGCTTACGTTATAGAGAGAAGTGATTTCCCCATCCTCGGTGTCTTCGGCTGCGGCCGGAGCATCGTCTTTCGCGAGGTAGTGCCCCATCATGTCGACGCCAGAAACCCCCGAACCCGAAACCGAAACCACCGCCAAGAAACCCGGCGGCGGGATGAGCGTCCGCGAAGCGGGCCAAAAAGGCGGCGAGACCGTCAAGAAAAAGTATGGCCCCGAGTTTTACGAAGCGATCGGCCGCAAGGGCGGTCAGGCGACGAAGAAAGCGCACGGTCATGCGTTTTATGAGCAAATCGGTAAAAAGGGCGGCAAGAAGGGCGGCGAAGCCACCCGCGATCGCTACGGCCCCGAGTTCTACGAACAGATCGGTCAAAAAGGTGGACAAAAAGTGAAAGCGCTGATCGAACAAGGCAAAAAGGCCGCTGCCGAAGCCGCCAAGGCCGCCGAGGAGAAAAAGGCCTCCTAGTGAGCCGCCGCGCCGCCGTCGGCAGCGCAGCGGCAATCGCCCTTGTGGGAATTGCCGGATTCAGCCACGGCAATTCCGCACTGGGGCGGGCCGATACCACCGTTCTCGAACCCGGCGCGAACGTCGTCTTCGTGAGCGACTCCACCGTTGATTCGCGGGTCGGCCGCAATTCGAGTTTTCGCGCCCACCTCAAAGAACGGTTGATGCACGGCGAGGTGGTCATCGCCGAGCCGGGATCGACCGTTCAACTCACGGTCGTCGACAAAACGACGCATGCCGACGGCATAACCGTCTATACGATCGCGTTTTCGCGCTTCCGGACGCTCGCGGGCGATCTGCCGGTCGCGCCGCTGACCCCCGAGGTCAGCGAGATCCATGTCGGCACGGAGTTCACGGCGCGCACGGAGTCACCGGTGGTCGATGACGGGATGCATTTGCGCGTACGGATCCCGCTCCCGTTCGCGCTTTCCAACGACCCGCCGCAAGGCGAGTTCACGCCGATCCCGGCCCGCACGTACAAGCCACTCTTGCGCCCGCAAGGCCCCGACCGCCGCCACCCGCATCCAACGCCCTCACCGGCCGCCTCGTCATCACCGGCCGCCTCGTCATCACCGGCGGCTGCTCCATCGCCGTCACCCAGCTAGTGTCGTCCTGACACACAAGAAAAACGCCCGTCTTACAACGAGCGTCTCTTCGCGAATGAGCGTCTCTTCGCGTTATTCCGAGGACCAGTAATCCTTGAGGGCTTTGCCGCGGCTGGGATGACGCAGTTTGCGCAGCGCTTTGGCTTCGATTTGCCGGATACGCTCCCGCGTGACGCCGAACTCCTGACCGACTTCTTCGAGCGTGCGCTGGTGGCCGTCTTCGAGGCCGAACCGCAGCACGAGCACTTTGCGCTCGCGCTCGGTCAGGTTCTTGAGGACGTCTTGCATCTTCTCTTTGAGCAGCATCACCGAGGCGGCTTCGGCCGGAGCGACCGCTTCCTGATCCTCGATGAAGTCGCCCAGATGCGAGTCTTCTTCTTCGCCGATCGGCGTTTCGAGCGAGATCGGTTCTTGCGAGATCTTGATGACTTCGCGAACCTTCTCGGGCGTGAGGCCCATCTCGCTTGCGATCTCTTCGACCGTCGGATCGCGGCCGAGTTCTTGCAAGAGCTGGCGCGAGATCTTGATGAGCCGGTTGATCGTCTCGACCATGTGGACCGGGATACGGATCGTGCGCGCCTGATCGGCGAGCGCGCGCGTGATCGCCTGCCGGATCCACCACGTCGCGTAGGTCGAGAACTTGTAGCCCTTGCGGTAGTCGAATTTCTCGACCGCGCGGATCAAGCCCAGATTGCCCTCTTGGATCAGATCCAAGAACAGCATGCCGCGGCCGACGTACTTCTTCGCGATCGACACGACGAGTCGCAGGTTCGCCTCGGTGAGACGGCGCTTGGCCTCTTCCCCGTGAATGACGATGCGATTGTCGGCGGTGCCGTTCTTGAGCAGCTCGTTCTCGCCGGCTTCGATCGCCATTGCGAGTGTCTTCTCGTCCTCCATCGAGAGCAGCGGGACGCGGCCGATCTCCTTGAGATACATCCGCACCGGATCGTCGAGGGCGAGACCCGCCGGAATGGCCTCGACGGGCTCCTCGGGCTCGGTCTCGGGCTTCTCTTCCTTGGCGACCTCTTCGACGATCTCGATCCCCATCGCCGCGATCTCTTC
>Ga0116229_10004662_pt1 | contig 22485 bp, 19 predicted proteins | sample S1TSphgellanicum_3_FD_87313 | JGI IMG/M metagenome (GOLD analysis project Ga0116229, IMG submission 87313) | Host-associated microbial communities from peat moss isolated from Minnesota, USA - S1T2_Fc - Sphagnum magellanicum MG | ecosystem: Host-associated > Plants > Peat moss > Unclassified...
CATTTACCCACTTTTTTTTTTGTTTTTGCAAAACCCAGGGAAAGGTTAAATGTTTTTTCTTTTTTTTTGGCCCCTCTTGGGGGCCCCGGCCCCCCCCCCCCCCCCCCCCCCCCCCAAGTGTTGTGAGCCAGGGAGCATGCCTCGATTCCTTGTTCTTCCGATGTTTTCACTTCAGATTCACATTTGGAGTCTATCAAGGAACTAGGGGGCGCGTTGGGTTAGGCCAAATGGCATCACAAGATATTCAAAATGGCCATAATGTCATTTCCATTCATTATTTTTTTGAATGCACACCAAGTTGTGTGTTCCATGTAAATCAGTCTTGGTGTACACTTTGGCATCACTTAACTCTAGTCCAACAACTTTGAGATCAAAGGTAAAAGGTACCAATTCTTGATGGTGAATTGATTTAATCCACGATAATTGACACACATTCATAAAAAACCATATTTTTTATTGATAAAGAAGATACCAATTGGAAATTTGGAATGTCAAATGAACCCATTTTTGAGATTCTCATAGATGTATTCACAAAGTTCTACAACTTTGTCTTGTGACAAATTATAGATGGTTCTAGATGGAAGTTGTGCTTTTTTTTCAAGATCAATGGTGTAGTCGTATGGTTGATGCTTGGGCAAAATGTCCACATTTTTCTTTTTAAACACATCCTAGAATTCTTGGTATTGGGAAGGAATTTCATGTGGACATGGCTGATCAACATCAATGAATGAAAATTGTAAATAAAATACATCTCCTCTTTTGAAAACCTTCATGAAAACTTTTGCTCTAACAAACAAAGGTTTATGCCACTTACGCCTTCTTGTGCTATCAAAGTCTTCCTTCTCTTTCAAGTTTTGCATGCATTCATCCCCATGCTTAATTTTAATTACATGACATACCACATTTTGATTTTTTCCATTCATGTTTTTAACAAGGGTTTATCATTATAGGGCTTCATGTTGTGGTGTTTCAAAGTGAAGACTCTTTATATGCCAATCCATTTGTGAATTATGTAAAACAAATTAAAATAATCCAATGATGACAAGAATTTTTGGAAATGAAATTATATCGAAGACAACTTTATTGGTGTGACAACCAATGGTAACACCTAGTGTCTTGGTTTCATGTGTGATTGGTCCTATGAAAGGCTTCGACCATCAATGACCTCAACTGGCACCAGTGTGTTCTTTTCCACTATAGCTAATTTGTATTGTCACACCAACTCCTTGTTAATGAAATGTGTTGATATGCTAAAATCAATAAATGTTTAAGCCTTCATTGTCACAAGTTTAATACATTTGACAATGATTAATATTAAGAAACATGGTGTTGGATTTGAAAATAGGTTGGGACCATTCTCATTACATGACACATTAAGGTCCAGCCTCATGATGCCTACTAATATTAGACATGCTAGTTTCGCAACTCCTTTGGTTGTGAATCAATAACAAAAATGGCAGATGCTGCATGTGGACCACATTTATTTGGACATTCGCAAGTAACACGACCTAATCTTCCACAATAAAAACAATCTTTGTTTGTACATTGATGTTGCTTCTCTTGCTCCACAAGGGGTTTGAATCTTGTCTTATCAATCTACATGGGGTTGTCCATTGTTGAAGTTACCAAAGGGGGTTGGCATTGCAAGTGGAAAACTCCTTTATGTTACAAGTGGTGTAAAATTCTTTGTGTTGTCGATGTTGGTTCATGATGCCTTTCTTGCTAATGTTCAAAGATCATGTTGTCACACTAAACATCTTGTACAATGGTCTAATTTAATGTTGAAAGGTCTAGCAGGATGAGTAGATAGTCTTTCACATCACCTCATAACCCAAATTGGAACTCATTTATGAGTGTTGCCTCACCCCATGAAATATTGCAAATTAATTGTTTAAACTATGATGCATATACCGCAGTTGAATATGATCCTTGACAAAAAAATCGTAACTTGATGTTAGATGTGCATTCTTTTCCCAAATCTCTAAAGGTGGCATTGAACTCTTCAAAAAATGTTTCAAAGTCATTGAGTAAGGGTGATTAATGCTCCAACAAAGGTGCAAACCAAGCAAGGGTTGTGCCTTACAACAAAGTGCCAATGATCAAACTTGGGCTAAGTTAGTTGGATACCGATGAGGATGAAGTCAAATGACCATACACACTTGGTTGATAAAACCTCAAAATTTTAAACGTGTGCCATTAAACTTGTCAAGTAGGCTAATCCATGGCTCCTCTGTTGGGGTTGTGTTGTAAAAACACATCCCAAATAGGTCAAAATTTGATTGGTTTGTAAATGAACAATAGATTCACGAAATGTTTAATTTTCCTATTCAAGATTCTAAGGACAACAAAGACTTCTTCTATGGATGTAGACATGATTTTGAAACAAAAGGAAAATTAAAATCAAACAACAAGATTTGGTCTAATGGGTGTTTGTTCAAATTGTCATGGGCATGAAAACAACCAAGTTTACGGTATTTCTGAAACCAAAACAAGAACAAGGGTAGGCTTAATTCCAAATCTTAATTGTCAAATAAGAAAAATAAAAACAATAACATGACATGTGCAAAACAAGAATTCAATAGTATTTTATTATAAAAACAAAACAAGAACAAAACCAATTTATGATATAAAAAATGTACCCAAAAACTAATGTTGAACAAATTAAAGGTGGTGGGGAATCTTACCTTTATTTATTCCCATTAGACATTTAGTTCAAGGAAGTTTCTTAAAAAACTTTCAATCTACATGTGGTCCATGTTCACCTATGTGTGGCCCGTGTGTGACCCATGTCCACCCATGAGTGAACTGAAAATGAATTAAAATTCAACTAATAGTGAACTAATAATTATTTAAAAATGAACTAGAAGTTAATTGAAAGTGAATTAAAAGTCAATTAGAAATCAACTAAAAGTTAACTATAATTGAATTAAAATTTTATTATAAATGAACTAAAAGTTTATTAGAAGTGAACTAAAAGTTAATTATAAGTGAATTGAAATTAAATTAAGAATTAAGTATAAATTCATTACAAGTCATGAATGAACTCCATGGTGATGCCTTCATGTAAGATGTTAATATTTTTATTTTATTTTCTATGAGTCCAAAAATGCTTCATATAAATTATTTAATCTCATTTGTCAAAATATAGTACAATATTTTTTAATATAAAAAATGGTATGCCATGCCATAAATAAATGCAAAATTTTCAAACATAATTTTCTAGGTCATTTTTTCATGGAATTCTATAACTTTGTAAACTTGGTTATTTTGGTATTTTATATTCATAAAAGTTATGGGCGTTGCATTAAAGGTGTGCATTGTGAAATTTACAACAACAATTTATTGTTGTTTTTATTTATTTTACAAGAGAATTCATATGGACATATAAATTATTATTTTCTGATATATGTGGGTAATTAATTATAAAATTGTGTGTGTCACAAATTGTAGATTTGATGAACTTTTGTCAATTTTGAACGTTTCACAATTGTCGTTAAAATCATTGTTGTCTTTTTTATGTACATTCTGATTATTTTCTTGTTCATTTACCCATGTTGATAAATTATACCAAGGTTTGTAAATGAAGTCATAATTAATTAATTAGTTTAATACGTTTAACAAGTAACCAATTACTATAGTGGTTGATATTTCTTGTTGGCATCCTATTTGTGTTCGAACATCATATTAACATATGTCAACTTTTGTCAATTGAATCATAGTTAATATTTGACTTTTCAATTATTGTTTTAATTTTTTGTATTACAATTTACCAAAAAAAAAACATATGTGAAATATAAACATCTGTTTTTGTGATATAATTTGTGATATAATACATTAATCATTTACTATTCTTCTTGGAAGTTGCTATAACTTTTGACTCATGATTACATTTCAAGGTCATTAATATCCATGGATTTGCATTATTTAACCATTTGTCAAAAAAAAAAGGGTAATAGTTTATTACAATGTTAAAATGAATTTCATTGATTAAAGGTTGAAGCAAACCATACATGCATAATTTTTTCAATGCATCAACATATATTCTATAACACGTTGGATTACATATATTCATTGATTATAAATGTTGTTTTGGAAAGGTTTCGATGTTGGGGGGTCTTGTGGTGCATGGATGTATATCATCAAGATTTTCATCAATGCAAATTGTCATCTTTAGTATTGGACATGACCTATATTGATTGGTGTTTCATGTAATGAGATCATTTAAATAATTAATAATGTTTTTTCCAAAAATCTCGTTATCGTGCTATGATTGTATGAGTGTTAGGATTTGAAAAACTATTGTGCCATAATAATGTGTGGATATGTAGGCTACCATTTTTTGAACTTTCATAACACTCATAACATGTTATGTTATTGAATATAACAATGTTGTTGTTAGATTTTTTTTGTGTGTTTTTCACCTATGACATGAATTTGAAAATAATATTAGCAATAGTAATACAAATATAGCTTGAACTTTTTGATTTATTGTTGTGTTTTTTACATCATTCATTTTTTGTTGACATGTTTGTGTCATAAAATAAATCAAAATTTATGTCTTTTTGCTTAGAATTGCTAACAAAGGATGATGAATGAATGCGAGATTCAAAATGAAAAATGAGCTTGGGATTGCCATGTAATTTATCATACTAAAAACTTGATTTTTTTGTGTTCCATGGTTACTTTTAGAACCCATGATGTATTTACTATAAACTTTTAAATGTCATAACAAACTACATAGATTTTTTTAAATGCTTGTTTTGTGGGTTAACAATGATGTTGTAAAAATCTCCAACTTATATTTTATTAAGGAGTTTTTTCTCATTCATGTTTGATGATCTTGATATTGTTAACTTAGTTCCAAGACATATCGGTATGCATTGTATTATGTTAAATGCAAAAAAATGTATTAATAACATGTTTCGTTTAAACTTATTATATTTTTACATGGGTTTGTAATGATTTTGATGGGTCTATTATTCATTTCAAGGATACCCATTCCAAAAGGAAATAATGTCGAAAACATCCATACTATTAAATTTGGGTTGTTATATTCATTGATCATTGTGGTGTGGTGATTATAAAACAAATATGGATTATGGTGTAGATTTTGAAAGGTGTTACTCATTTGTTTTTGGTGATTTATGTCATGCCATCAAAAATTATCAAACCTAATGTTTCTATGACATGTCTAGTTTGATCATACCTTTTATTGTTGATGTAGGAATGTCATAATTGTACAATGTTCAACATTTGCAAGTTCAATATTTGTCGATTGGAACATTGATTTATTCACTAGTTTTAATATATCATTATCATGTAACATGTTTAAAACATGTGTATTCATAATTGTATTTTTTAACCAAGTGAGGCATATGATTATAACATATTTATGTAAATATAACAATTTGCAACTTTTTATTAATTTTATAGATCAATGTGAACTTCCAAAAAAATGTGTTGCAATAATATCATTCAATGATTTCAATCATGATGGCAATGTGTTTAGAAATTTTATTGCACTTTTGTGCAAAAATCATTATGTTTGTTTTAAGTGTGTATTGACTTGTTGTGCCTCCTTTATTGGTGTGTTTTAAATTAACCAATATGTGACAATGTTAATGTGTTATTAAAATTGCTTCTACTATTGTTAATTGTAATAACATTGTTGGTGTGATGCCAATCCATAGACCATTAGCTAATGCAAGTTTCAGCATTTCATTATTTATTTAAATAAACATAAAAAAATTACATATGAAAAATTAATGTTTGATATTTGAAATACCTTCTTTTGCTTTTGCTAGCAAAAGTCCTTTTAGTTATTGATATATATGTTTGGTGTTGTTTGTGAATTATTTTAGAATACGTTCAATGTCATTTTCAAAATGATATTTGAAGTTCATTCTACTATATATTTTTCATATGTTTCAATTCAAATTCAATATTTGAAATATCACATATTATTAGTTCATATATAATTATTTTTTCATTACAAATGCAAGCCAAATTCAAAGTTGGATTAAAAAAATAAAAATGTTGAATTGTCAAACAAAATATGTTTATTTAAAATTAATTTGTGGTGGGAAATCATTTGATTGTTTTACTGAAACTTGTTGAAATATTCAGTGTGTTTTTGAATAAAATTTTCATCTTTTAGCACTCATGAAATTTATTTTTTTATGTAATTTTTATTTATTTTAAAATTTTTGTTATATTCTTTGAACATTTTCTTTTCCATATAAATGTTCATTAGTTGAAATACCTTTTTATTACTATTAGTCTCCTTGATTGTTGGTATTAATGATTAGTTGTAATCATATTTGTACTTGTAATGAAGATTCACATTATATCAATGAATAAAATTGATATTTTGATGAATGATGTTTGATATATGATATTTAGATGCAAAAAATGTGTGAATTTTTTAATTTTATAGTTTTGTCATTAATTGAAAATCTGAGAAATTAAATTTTCAATACTTAAAAAATGTATTAATTATTCAAAGATGATTTTTCAATTTTAAACAAATGCGTTACAATTTTATAAGGATTTTTTTATTTAATTAAAAATTTACAAAAATAATATTTGACAAAAAAATTCAAGTTATATTTCTAAAATTATTTTCCAACAAAATATTACTTGACAAGGATCAATTATGACTTTTACTTCTTAAACTTCAACACCTTTAATGAAAAATTTGGGTTTGTTCCCAAATTCCAACACCTGTAATGTTAATGAAATATTTGAGTTGTAAATGTTAGTCACTTATTTGTTTTAAATTGGTTACATAAATGAAAACAACACAAAAAACCAATAAGAAGAAGATGGCCAAAACCATCCCAAGGGAAACAAAAAAGGGGGGGGGGGGGCAAAGAAAGGCCAGAAAAAGGCCCAAAAAGAAGGAGAGAGCTAGTCTTTCTTGTGGTAGGAAGTTATTTCACCCATAGCCCGTCTAATGTCACCAACATGCAAATTGTGAGATTTAATAATAGTGGGAGGTTTAGAACAAACATCACTTGCCAACACAATCTTCTTTTTTATAGTAGAGGCTAAAACACGCTGGAAAGCAATACTAACATGTTGCCTAAAAAATTGAATGCAAAAAGACAAGGATAAATGACCTCCCGATCATCTATTGTGGAAAAGATGAGCACACTTCTTAATGAAACAATCCATACCACGCCCGAGTGCATTGTGCACCTCCACGGCCATTAGAATAAAATGGTGCCCCTTTTGAAACCCTTTATATTTGCGGATTTTGATAATGGCGCTAAGTTTTGCAATTACACCTACTAGTCGACTAATGACACTTAAAGCCACTGTCTCTTGCGTCGGGGCAATAACCACCACATCAGTAATGAAGACTTGGTCTTTTAGGGTCATGTAAAGATTAACTCGTAATGAAACTCTTGATGTAAAGGCATACTACCACTTTCTCCATACAACATGTTCATCTTTTGAACGAGGGCATATGTAACATCTTCGATGGCATCATGTGTGGCTATCCGCTGACCTCCAAGCAGGTAATGAACTAAATGTGTGCCAGATGCATCCAACTCGTGTGCACACTCACACGTGAAAAGACAAAATGATGAAGGCTGAATCAAACTGAAGCAAAAAGACAACGTTAAGGTGAAAGTAGAATGTGCGATGCAAAACAAACATATAAATGGCCTAACAATCAACCATAGCCTTGTCCCCCTTGCCTGAACAAAAACAAATGTAAGCTCTAGATGCTGAGGAAATGGAGTCATCTTCTAAGATAGACATGAAGGATGTGTCATGGTGGATGTCCATCGAAGAAGCCTATAGACTTGGGGCGCCAATAACAACTAGATTTTCAAAAGAAGGAGCATCTCCTTAGCTACAAGAGGCAAGCCATTTCACACTGCACGTAGGCATGATTGAAGTAGGTGTGGGCCTTTTTCAATTTGAGAAACATATTCCTCCAAAACAAACCTATTGAAAATATGAAACCTATGACATAAATATGGAGCTACCAAAGCCCAACTCCCTATAAGAACAAATGGGGCATAATCCTTCATAGAAGGAAAACCTATATCACCAAAAGATATTGGTAGTCAAGCTTGACGCCTCGCTAAGGGGTTTTGAAAAAACTCCCACAATCCTAGACCCATAATGTCCCCACATACTTGCATAACTCTCTTGTTGAAACTTGCCAAAAGAAATAATAAATGAGAAGAAAGAAATATTATTCATGTGAGATAAGAAGGTCGATGAGTTACACATGAAGACAAAATGCCCAAAGCAACATGGGCGTCTCCTAAGAGAGGAAAATTCATCAATATGCGTCACATTTTGAAATAAAACCTCAGCCAAAAATGCATGGCAAAGTCTTGAGAACCCATTGGCACACCCAAAATGCGAAGGCCATTTATGACCAAAGTGCAACCATAAGGAATTTCTGTGCTTAGAGAGATCCTTGAAAGACTCCAAAACTTGCACTTTGACACCTTGATTTTAAACCCAACTTGGGTTAATTGGGTTGATAGGTGGTCAAAAGCACAAGAAATCTCACTCATAAACCCTATGATGTGGGTATTGTTTGCGAAAGATGGAAAAACATAGTTGGGGGCCCATGTAATGGTTTTTAGGAGAGCTTGATAATGGGCCAAAACAAATAAAAGACTTCCTAGGTGGAAGGTAGATGGAATATCATGGAAATATTTCCAAATAAGCATGTATGAGGAAATAGGAATATTGGGAACAATTTTATTTATTCAAAAAAATTCTATACATTTAAAAAAAAGATTTAAACCAAAGTAATGATCGTTTTTAAAAAAAATTAGCCAACTTTGGCTATACACCATATGTGAAGTACAAAACTTTAATCATCCTTCTATATATTTTTGCTACACATCAAAAACCAAATATAAAAATCTGACAATTTTTACTAATTTTTGTCATCCTTATTTACAATGATTGAAAACCTCCAAAATCACTTAATTTTCAAATTTTTAACATTTAATTTTGCTTATTGGGGAAATTTTGCCAATGTAAAAAAAATTAAAGGCTCAATGAGGCATGCTCTAAGTAAGTCTCTCTTGCATCATTTGTAGAACATGGTTTACCCTACTTCGAAGGGCAACATCAACAAATGCCTGCCAATTAATTTATTAATTTTGAAGATTGCATGTGTTTTTTATAATAAAAAAAAAACAAAAGATTCTTCATTTTCCTTCGCAATTTGTTTTTCTTTGAAAACATTTATTTATTGAAAATTTCAACATTCTTACAAATAATATAATGAATTAGTGTCAAGGCTGCCAAGGTACTAACTACTGTACCTAATAATACATTTACCCTTTTTTACCCCCTTTACCCCGCCGGTTCCAGGTTCTGGAAAAAAGGAGAGAACCGCCCAAGACTGGACTAAATAACTCAACCCTCTGGTCTGGTGAGGGAAGGAAGGAAGGAAGGAATATTCACCGTCGCTTGGTTGGAGAATATTCGAAGCAGAAAGAGGCCCCTGAATTTGGACCCGGTAAGAAGGAATATTGACCGTCGTTGGTTGGAGAATATTCTAAGCTCCAAGAGGCCCCTGTGTTTGCATCTGGTAAGGAGCCTAACACTCAATCCGTCTGTTCCTTTGTGTTGCGCACCTGCGTCTTCTCCAGTTTCCCATCTTTTCATATCGCCGTGTTTCTCTTCTGGTGTGCACCTCCTGGTAGCTCTTCTCTTCTTCTTCCTCTTCCTCTTCTTCTCCTTCTGTCAGCTACTCTCCTTCCCGTCCTCACTTTCGGTGGGGGAGGTCGCTGGAATTTTTTCCTCTTGCCTCATTGCGACTCTTGCATAGGATCCTTCTCTTTTTTGTTATTTTGTTTTGGTCTCCCATTTGTGTTTTGTGTTCTGTATTGGCGAGGTTTTTCTAATTTTTGCTAGTTTCTTCTGCGAAGCTTGTTTGGGTCTGTTTCCCCCCCCCCCCTCTTCTTCCTTCTCTTCTGGTTTCGTTTGGCTACGCAACGGGCATTCTCTTTCTCTCCGTCTCTCTCTCGTTCTTTCTTTCGTTTTCTCGCCTGCATTCCTTCTTCTCTCAACCCCTCCTTTTCTTTTCTTTGTCGCCTTTTTTATTGGGGGCCGGCGAGGGTTGTTTCTTCTTCACCCTGCAGCAGTTGTCTCTTCTGCAGCCGATAGTTATTGTCTGTCAATAGGTGCTGCTGGTGACTGACGTTAGGCTTTCTTTACTGGCTCTTCGCTTTTTTGTATTTTGTTTACATACTATTCCCGCATCTCTCTGTGATTGTCACGCCTGTCGTGATTGTTTTCAGGTCCAGCTTTCATTTGCCGCTGCTTGGCAAGCGCGCCTCTTGCTTGCCCGCCTTCCTTTTGGTGGATTCAGCATATTAGGGTTTCTCTCTCTCCTGGGCAGTGCTGCTATATTTCAGGCCGGAGACTCGGACAATCCAGCAGCCAGCAGGAACTTTTTGGTAAGTGTGCCGTGAACTGATCTTCTGCTCCCCTTCTTGTTCTTCACCTTGGTTGAGTTTATTACTTGGAAAAAAGTTGGTATTTTGTTGTGAGGCCTTCTCTGTAGGTGGTTCGCACCAAAATGGAGCGAATTCATTCATATATGGGAGTCTCTTTTGTTGTTGTTCTCTCTTTTTTGGGTTGAACTGTAAAGCTCAGTATGTGCCTCCTCTATGTCCATTATACTCTGCAGCATTGCACCTATGTCCAATAGCTAGCTCTTGGCTTTTCTGCGCAGTTGAACTTTATACACTGGTCTTCACTGACAACCTTGAAAAAGAGCAATTTTTTTTTTTGGTTGGTGACAAAGGTTTTGTTGATCTTTGCACTCATTTAGTTATTATGCCTCTTGAGTGCTTGTTGAGCTCATGGCTGAGTCTTCCACTTGCTCCCTATACCCTAAGTTGAGAGCTGATGAAGTCAGTGGGGAGTAATGACAGCTAGTCACTGCCATATCATGATGAAGGTGACATTCTGATACTTAGTGAGTGACTCTGACAAGGTTACGCTTGCTGTCATTCTTGTCATCTTTAAGTTCGGTTTTGGCTGGAACTGAGACTACATTCGTTTGGTTACGCTCCATGTTTTTTGTGGAGTTTCTCTCTGCAGTCACATTGGCATGTTTTGCATTCATTTTATCTTTGTTGTCTCTCAGGACTAATGCCTGGTTTTCTTTTCTAGATGTAATGCATGTCTTCCCTGTCTATACAAAGATATTTTTTGGTTACAATTGATGGGTGTGTATCTCGTCCATAGCAGATTCTTGGATTACAAAATATTCTGTCATCACTTTCGATCTCAAGGAAATACATTATGAGGCTCCCTATCAGGCATTTGAAAGGTGGGATTGAGTCTGATAATTGTGTTACTGTTTCTTTTTCATATGACTTTGAGGAGCTTGTGACTCCCTCTTCCTGTATTTCTAGTAGCCTCCACTTTTTAGAGTATCTTCAGATGTTGTGGCACAGAGTTTCTCTGGTGTTTGTGGAATTAAAGCATTTGGTGGAGATTGAGATGACCTAAGTCATGTATCTGAGAGCTTAATGCAGAGGTCTTCAATTCCCTTATTTGAGTAAAAATCTGGGTGTTTCGCAGTTCCAAACAGCAGTATTAAGATGACCGAACCATCTAAGGTGCTCCACATTCGCAACGTTGGCCCTGAAATTTCTGAGGTGAGTTCACTGTTGTTGATTAGCACTCATATGGTTGTGTAAAAACCTCATTTCCAACCTTTTAGCATGTTGAGCCAGGTGTTGTCAGCATTGCTCTGCATTTGATTCTAAAGAGGATGTGCTACATCATCAGCTTTAGGCTCAAACTCAAACCACTTCGAAAAATTGTTCACAATGCATGCAAAGGTGTTGCAGCTCTAGCAGGCATGTCTGCAGACATCAGTTGCATTTGGGTCAAAATTCTCACAATCCCCTGTCCATACTGCAGCATGACCTCCGCCAACTTGCTCAGTCATTTGGAAATGCACAGAAAATTGTGATGTTGCGGGCCAAGAATCAGGTATGATGTGTACCATATCTTGGAGTGGTCATGAGACAGTGTACAAGCATGGCACCTTGCAGACTCACATAATGATTGCCATGAAGGGAGAATTGTTATCCATAAGAGCTGACTTGGCTGAACCAGGTGGCCACAGAACTGTTGTGCTCTATGGATGAACACTTTCTATAATTTGGGAAGGAACTGGACCCCATGTTTGGTTTGAGGGTCAAGCATGGTTTGTTCTGATGTAAATTGTGTATCCTGTAGGCTCTTCTACAAATGCAGGATGTTCCTTCTGCGATCAATGTTATGCAGTACTACTCAACAGTCCAACCAAGTGTTCGGTAAGTTGTTATGGCAAGGTCTTTCAACTTACCTGTCTTTTGGTTTTTTGATATCTGTATATGCTCTTGGGACAAAGCCCTTCTATGTTGTCTTGGTGGCACTGGGGCTTTTGCTTCCATGGCTCAAGTGCATGAGTTCTCACTTGCCCTGGTTATGAGATAGTTTTTCCCATCATTTTAAACTCATCTGGTTCTTCTTGGGTTTCATTGGCAGGGGAAGAAATGTGTATTTGCAGTTCTCGTCTCACCAGGAGCTTACTACCATTGATCAACCAGGGCAGCCACGGCGGGTACCTGTAGAGCAGGTAAGATCCTTCTCCCTTCTAATCTTGACTCTTCGGTCTGGCAGTCTGGAGTTCAAAGCTTTCTGCTTGCTATCTTCCTCATGGTGGAAGCTTCCCGCTCTGCCTCTCTCTGTTTGCTTAGTTTCTTCCTTCACTCATCTCACTTCTTTCTTTTTTCTTTCTTTCTCTCCTCTTGGGGAAATTGTCTCTGCTTCTCTCTCTCCAGGAACTGCAGCCCAACCGTATCCTCTTAATAACTATTCACAATCCGCTCTATCCTATCACGGTGGATGTGCTGCACCAAGTGTTTTCCCCCCATGGCTTTGTCGAGAAGATCGTCACCTTCCAGAAGTCAGCTGGTCAGCTTTCAATTCTGTTTCTACTCTTCATTTCTCTCTCTGCTCCTCATTTCTGCCCATGCCTGGCTCTTCTACTTATCGGTCAGCCACAAGTTGGCACTCCTACATGAGGCAACTTCTCACACTTGTTGCACTGTAGCAACTCAGGAGATGTTTAGAGTCAAAGCTTGAGTGTGGCAATTGACCTCAACTATCCTTGTGAATGGTTATAGAATGCAGAACATAGCCCTCCACATTTCCCTTTTTTGGCAGAAAGCTTGCCCTGTCAGGTTATTGATGGACCTATTTTCTGACATAATTCTGACCTACATGAAATGGGGAACAAAATTTAAATGTTCCTGATGTGGATTATGTGTGTCAGCAGGTTCTAACAAAGTGAGTTTGTAATCATGTTGAACTCCCAATGTTTTCTTTGTGCAGGTCTTCAAGGGTTGCTGCAGTATGCATCACAGCTGAGTGCCACACAAGCCAGAAATACATTGCAGGTAAGTCATGCATTCAGGTCAACAAAGTGTAATCTACCTTTCCATTTTTGTTTGGATATAAACATGTCTCCAGCCATATCAAGCTTACCTTTTTGCTGGGTGTGATGTCAGGGTCGTAATATCTACGATGGCTGTTGCACCCTAGACATTCAGTACTCCAAGTAAGTTTTGCTTTGTGAATGTCCAGTGTATGCATTCTATGAAATCATTAGAGAGCAATTTTTGGGGTAAAAGTGTGGCCAATATGACACTCTTATGCAGATGGAGTTTATGGAAAACCATTATATCTTGGATCTAGTATATCCAGGCTGAGCTTCTGACATTTGTCAGATACAGCATTTGTATGTTCAGGTTCTGTCATGAATATATGCTGATTGCAAAGCTCCTCCATCTTCCCTTTCATGTATTCAAATTACTCTGCTGACCTTCCTTTACATTGTCACTAGTCTTCAGGAGCTGCAGGTCAACTACAACAATGAGCGAACAAGGTATGTTTGTCTAAGTCCTTGTCTAAGATGCATCAGTGAGTCACATGTAAAGCCCGGCTAGCTATGGGAAGACTTGGCCTGCCCTCAGAAGGCACCTTAGCCTGAGCAGTTCACTGCTAATCTGGGCTACATCAGGTGGTTGATGTATCTATGTGTTTCAATTGGTCACAACCAGTAGTGGGAGATGGATGATAGGCTTGTCTCTCTCCATGGAAAGGTCTGTATAGAATGGCAGACTGTAGTGGGTTTCTTGTTTTTGTTGAAATTGATTGAGGTGGGGAGCCTTCAAAAGATGTTTCTCTTCTGCAGGGATTACACAAATGTAACATTACCCTCTGAGCACACAAGGGCGAGCAACCCTGGCAACAACAACATCGTGGTATCTTAACATCATCCTATTAAACCTCTTTCTTCTCTCTCTATTTTTGCTTCCTCTTTTCTTGTTTTTTAGTTTCTATTGGTTTGGGGTGTTTATTCTTTCTTTCCTTGGTCTCCTCTTTGTCTTTTAGGCTTCTTTGACCTAGCCAGCATTGTTCCTCAGTCATCCTGTTACTGCTAGTTTGTGGCAGAAACTGAGTAGGTTGGTTAATGAATGACATTGACCCCAACCCACTGCCAGGAGCTCCTGAAATCAGTGGGATTTTATCATAGCCAGTTGCTATTCTAAATGGTACTGTTGAAGGTCTCTGAAATGTGTGTGCAACTGTCACTGTTGTTCAATCTGCTCCTAGTTTTGTTTTTGTTTTCTCTGTCTTCCAGTGTTTGGTTTCCTCTTTTTCCTGTTTATTGATATGTTTCCAGATCTGAATTCTCTTTATGTCTTATTGGGTCATCTTTCGATCTTATTCAGGTTGAGTTCTCAGTGCCTCTGAAGTTATATGTAGAAGTGTGTCTGTGTTTTGATTCTGCAGGCAAACTAGAACATACTCCAATAGTGCTCTGCTTTGTATACTTCCTTGCTTTTTGTTATATTGAATTGGTTGAATGAGTTGTCTCTTTTACCTGCCTATAGTTCTCAGATTGCTAGATGATTGCATCGTTCTGTTCTGAGATTTTTGCATTCTTTCCTTCTTGGAAAATTTCTACTCACTCTAGATGCCACAGGCAGACCAATGAAAATGACTGTTCTCAGTATGATCTGTGTTTTGTGTAATAGGGAGTTTCCATGCTGCAGTCAACCCTCTTTGGGGATAGTGCCAACCTCTATAACTTACAGACAGGTCCCAGATCCGGTATGTTGCTACTTCAGAGGTCAGAGGTCATCTTGTATGGTTCCTGATTCATCAAATCTTGTGTAGCTTTAAAGCAGCTTATGGTAACCAGATCTTGACTTGTGTTGACATGGGATCAATTGTCTTTTGAACAGGTTTGGTTGTGTTTTTTGCTGTTTTTTCTCTTTTCTTTAGGATTGGGTTTTTTCTTTTTCATGCTGCTGATTGGTTTTTGTTATGCTGTCAGATATGAAATATCTATGACCTTTATTATTGGGTCAGATCTTAGTTCTGTTCAGATTACCTTGAATCATAAGCATGAAGAATTCTCAGTACTTCTGAAGATATTGCCTTTTGAACAGGTTTCCAGCAGCCAGCAGGTGCTCAACTTGGACTCAATTCATATCAGGTGTGCTTCACATAGATTGAGGAGGTTTTCTCATGACTCAGAAAGTGCAGCTTTCCCATGCTAGGGTCTGCAGTTTAGAGTAGTCTGGGAATTTGATGGTATGGAAGCAACTGTTCACTTTCAGGGTTTTTCTGGTGGAGTGTCAGGTCCAAATGGGTAGTCAATCTGCGGCAACAGCAGCCTTTGGGGGGGTTCTTCCTCCGGGTATCACTGGCACCAATGATAGATGCACGCTTCTTGCTTCAAATCTTGCCCCTGAGGTGAAAGTTCGACTATCTTTTTATTGTACTTAGCTTCTTCTCAGAGTAGTTAGGCAATTGCCAGTGTTGCCATTAAAAAGATGTGTTCAGGGTGCAAGGGGCCCTACTTCTACCCTCAATATAGGCCTCTCTCTGCCTTAGGATTAAATGCTTGCTTCTTATTAGCTGAATCTATTTTGAGTGTAATCGACATCACAGCCAAGTTGTCCCATTGCTTCCAGAAATGCAACAGAAACTAAGGGCACACTGATTTTAAGTATGATGGTTTGCCTGAAATTTTGGGTATGTTGTTATTGAGCTATGTACACCCACTGTCAGGAGCTGATGAAGTCACTGGGTACTCATGGCCCTCTCACTGCTATTCATGATGAAGGTGATGGTCTGACACTTTATGAGCAACTCTCATAAGGTTACGACTGCACTCATTGTCATGTTACCTTCAATTTTTTGTTGTGGAGATTTCTCTGTAATTTTGTATATATATACTTGTTTGCACAACATTTGGCTTTGTCTGCTTATCAACACCCACTGTTGGAAGGAGATGAAAAGTCGGTGTAAAGTTACTGCAGCTAGTCAGTGCTATTAGAGATGAAGGTGATGGTCTGATACTTTGTGAGTAATACTCATAATGTGATTGCTATCATTCTTGTCATGTTAGTTTCATCTCTGCTGGAACTGACTTAACGGTTACCTTGAAAGTGTTATTGCGGAGTGGAGTTTTCTCCAGAGTCTTATGGATGTCATGTTAAAATTGTTGACTGCACTCAGTCACAAGGATGTGGATCAGTCCAATGAAAAAAGCAAAGTAAACCTACTGCTGTGAAATGTCTGACAAAGCTGTAGGAGGGGCTTGCTGTTTCTGTTGCTGCACATTGCTGAGGCTCTGACTGTCTTCATCTGCAGGAAGTAGATGCTGATAAACTTTTCAATCTCTTTTCCAACTATGGCAACATTACTCGCATAAAGATATTGCACAACAAGCCAGATCATGCTCTTATCCAGATGGGGGATGGCTTTCAAGCAGAACTTGCTTTCAACTACCTTAAGGTGTGTTAAGTCAATAATATCCGCTCACACTGTCATGAAAATATTGTCTGTGATGGTCTCTCTTCCTATGGTCCATCACCAGGAGGCTACTTCAAGCAGTGTCCTTTCTGTTGCTTTTTCTGACCAAAATCATTGTGCATGTACTAATGTGTTGAAGTTTTATTGTATTCTAAATGTAGGGTGTCACTTTGTTTGGGAAGCGAATGGATGTCAACTTCTCCAAGCATGCACAAATTAACCCCTCTCCAGATACCTCAGACTTTTCCTCCTCACCTCTTAACCGATTCAACCGCAATGCTGCAAAGAACTACCGTTACTGCTGTACACCAACCAAAATGATTCATGTCTCAAGTCTACCTGCAGATGTCACAGTGGAAGATATCACCACACACCTGTCAGCACATGGTACCATTCTCAATGTCAAGATCTTTGAATCAAATGGGAAAAAGCAGGCTTTGGTACACTTTGAGAATGAGGAGCAGGCCACAGAAGCTCTAGTCTGTAAGCATGCTAGTCAGATGCGGAATAACACTATCCGCCTTGCTTTCTCAAAGCTGCCTGCACTGTAGTAATTCTCTCTCTTCCATGGGAGTTCACATCAAAATTTTGTTGGTTTATGAAACTTCCACCATTTGTCAGTCTCATGCCTGCTGATTCACCAATGCACTTGTTTCTGTTGGTGCTTTCTCTGGGTGAGGTCTGCAGTGGTATATCCTACTTACCTGCTTTGTCCCCACATGAGATGAATTTTCCTTTTTTGTGAAGCAACTTAGGACTTGTCTAAGCTTTTATGGGCACCTCAGTCTCAGTAAGCCTGTTTCCTGTACTCAGAGAACCAATGAACACTAGTGTAACAGCTTTTTCAAACTCAGCAGTTTTGAAGTTGGTAGTATGTATAAAGTAATTGATTGGTAGTGTGGCTATTCTTGTTTTGCTCAAGTTTTAGGTATTTCTCATTTTCTTCCGCAGGACCACAGTGGATATCTGATTGTGTATAGACTACTAAATTTCCAGGTCCAAGTCAATCGCCCATTTGCTCACGTTGCCAGTTAGAACCACTCTATCTGTGAGGGGCATATTCATCACTTATGTTTAGGGTAAAGCCCAAGGGCTTTACTGGAATAAGGGCTGATGTGAGGCAGAGCTGAGTGTGAGCTTGATTCTGGTTAAGTGCATGGCCAAGCATAAGGACCTCCTTGGATATTTTTCTGTGTTTTTCCAGTGATGCCCTCAGATTACACTAAAAAAGTCCAAGTTCTTTAAGCACATGTGCTGTGAGGATTTGTGTATTCCTCTTCGGTTTCTTGGCAAATATGGATGTTTGGCAAGACCTTTTTAGTATGGAATTAAGTAATTTGCACAATTGGAAGCTCGAAGGTGATAAAACTCTGGCTAACAGAAGTTGAAATTGAGAGAATTGAGGTGACCAGCCCAGGATTAAGGGTTCAACATTCTGTTATGTTGATTATCAATGCATGGGGTTGTATTGACAGTGATCTTGGATTAAGCCTTATCTTTGGTTTTTTTAAGGTGCAGTATGTCAAAGTCTATGAAAGTCTTTTTGGAAAGACCTTGGATAGATTCAAGTTGTGAGCCAAATTATTTGAAAAATACATGTTCATTTACAATAAATTCAATATCTATTTGAGTTTTAGTTCTTGTTCACACCTACTGTTCACAAAAAAAGTATAATATTATGTTCAACATTGATATTCACAAATTTTCTAAACCTTTTATCTAACCACATGTTGCAATTATTTTATACATCATGATACTTCTATGTCAATTAACCTTATAATTTACTAATATGCTTGCAAGAGTTCACATTTGAAAATTCCATAATTGTACTTTCTTAAAAATATCCAAATATTATGATTTCAATTATGTCAACTCTTACTCTCATTATTTATATCTATAGTGTATACATTGTGTAGTCTATATAATAATAAAAATATTGTTTGTAATCTTATGCTTTTCATAACTACCTTCCTAGGGGCACATCTCTTGTAATCAATGTGGAGTATTGTTAAGATGAGAAGAGCGCACACAAAATATTAACACCATAGTTCCTACACCATTGTATCTAAATTGGGGCAGATGTTTTGTGGAGAGGTAATCAATCTCTTGACACAAACATTCCATGATTACTCCATGAGAGGTCTTGAGTGTAGATTGATGAGAAGTTTCTTGGCTTTAGAAACACAAAGATTCATGGTTTGTTCCAACACCACCATATTTGAAATTATGGTAGATTATTGTTGAAAGGTATTATTTTCTCAATCTCTTAACATAAGCATTCCATGTATACAAAGAAATCTTGGATGCAAATTAATGAGAAATTTTGTAGCTTCAGAAACATGAGGATTTACAAAACTTGAAGCATTAAAGTGTATAGTTTGAGGTCTGACATAGAAAACTTTATGAAAGAGGAAAGGATAGTTTTTTTCTCACCATGAAAGTTGAAGCAAAACAATAGTTGAAGGATTAATCAATTGTTCTCAAAGGGATAGAGAAAAAAACTAGCACTTGATTTTGTGGCAAGGTCACACAATTGTCGTTTCAATTTTCCTTTGGTTGTTTTATGGTTTACACGCAATGGTTTGCATAAATTGGAAAATATTCATGAAGGTGGAATAGGGTTATGATAACATCCAAAATGTTGATTTGCATTCCATTGAAAACTTGTTTTTGCCATTTAACACTCATTATCAGTATTGTATTCCACCTTTTTCAAGCAATCACTAATAATAACTTTGATGAATGCAAAGAAATCTCCATACTCATCTAAGGCTTTTCTCTTTAAGTCAAAGAAATGTTCTAAATAAATCTTGGCCCTTTCATTGAAAACTTGAAAGTTGTTGTGAAGACTTAAGGTGGAAACATTAAGAGTTAAAGTGATTGGGTTTTGGTGCCAAAAAGAAGATCTCCACAATCAATTGAAGTTTTTATTGCCAAAAAAAAAACAATTGGAAGAATTTTTTAAAAAAAGGTTTGCATTAAAAATAATAAAAGACAATAATTGCATGAAACTTTTAATATCATAATATGTATCTTTCAACATCGAGGAGATATTGTATGCAATATTTATCATATATTCCATAGTAGTTGACATCATGTGAAAGTGCATAGATTAGCAATGAATATTATGGTGTGAAATATTTCATACAAGTAGAAATATTTTGTCTAGATCAAGGGACCATCAAAATTGATGGTCACTGAAATTTGATTAGGTATCCAATGTCTTTGTTTGGTGCACGATAACACATGTGTAAAATTCTTTCATTTTTGTACATGGTGAAAGCGTCCATGATTTATTTATTTTTGCGCATTGAAAATGATGAAAGGATGTGGCTTGTCAATCTTAAAAACAAGAAAGCAAGAGAAGGAGGACACTAAAAAAAAGGAGTAGTAGGTAATGTGCACTATGACAGAAATTTGTCATCATGCCTTGGAAAAATAATGTTGTCAATTTGTTGATGTGTTCTTTGCTAAACTAGGCTTTCTCTATTTAGAAAATGATTCATTGTGTTATTTAAATTACACATTGTTAAACTTGTAATGCTAGCTAGGGAGTGGGAAAGAATGTTAATTATTGTTTTGGTGTTATCGTAGAGCTAGATAAGGGATCGAATTGAGAAAGTTTGAAGAAGCTCAAACACTTCTTTGGAATTTACCTCATGCAAGTGCAAGGATACATAGATTTGTGGAAGCAAAAGTCAAGTATGTGTAGGGTATGTTCATGTTACCAAAATCAAACATTTTTTTTTCATGTATGTGCAAATAGAGCAAATGAATTAAGAAAGTGTGGAGCAGTGAAAGCTTCATTGGTGTGAAAGTCATTTTTTTCCTATGCTTGAGTGAGGAAGTTGCAAAGGAGTTGGAAAGTTCATATTGTGTGTGTGTGTGTGAGCAAACGTGAATAATAGTTGTACATTTTTGTGCGAGATTTCAAAATTCAATGAGACAGATTGATGAAAGCACATTTTTCCCCATGATCTCCTCTTAAATATTTTAATTGATCCCATATTGGGTATGTTTAAAAATAGTTCAAAACAAAAGATGATTCATAGAATTAAGCCCAAAATGAAGCTTGAAGTAAGGATTACTACTTTAAAGATAACTATAAAGGACAACCCAATAAGGCCTATTCCACTTAGTAACACATCAAGCCCAAAAGCATGAAGTGCTACTTTATCAAGTGGGGAAGGTTTCAACCCATGTTTCAAAGTGAAATTAATGTTCCCCCACCATTGATTCACATCAAAAGTGAAATTGGCAAACCACAAATGAAACTTATAGATTACCACTAGTGGAGAGTTGTAATTTTGCAAAGTTTTTGTAACTTTGCTCTTCTAAAAACTTTAAATTTTGGAGGGAATAATGTTTTTGGATAAAATATCTACATTTCCTAATTGAAATGGATTTTTCTTACAAATGAATTATAAATTTTGAAGACAACAATAAATTTTAATGTTCCATTAAAATTCAAGAATTAGTCTTTAGACTCAGTTTATGTTTTTCAGTTTCAATTTCCATTGCACAACAATTTGATTTTTTAGGTATAAGTACTGTAAAACGTGAGGTGCAATTCATTAATCCCCATTCACTAGACCAATGAATTCACTACTTCCAACTAGTCCATGTTTACTAAGACCGATAAATTCACTCAAAATCCAATGGTGTACAGAGACATCTTTTGTTGTGTTCATCTCTTTGCTTAGAACCTCCTCTTTGATGTTTATGGGTGTTGTCTTTTTTGTTAAAACCTACTTTCTAGAAATAGTGGTCTATAAAATGAGATATGACAATTGAGTAATTATGTTTTCTTGAGACTTTGTGTATTGGAACTAGGTGGGATGCATTACGTGATTCAATGGTTGTATGTTTTGCTATGTTTGAAAATGTTCAATCATCTTGGATGTGAAATCTCATTGAGGTGTGGACAAGTAACTAGAAACATCACATGCCTTTTTTTTTGTGATTGTAATTTTTTATTATTCATTTTTTCCATTACATTTCTCCAAAATAGCTTTATTATTTGATGAAAACAATAATGTGATATTTTACCTATAACTTTCATCCATGCATAAATGCACAAATGGGGAAAACATGGCAATCCCATTTGCATGAAAATGATGGAATGTGTAAATTTCACATAGCATTATGTGCAAATAATCCTTTTGCAATTGGTGGCTTCTTTTGCACAAAGGAATCCCATAATTATCCCATTTTTTTAGCATGTGTCCATGCGTAAGTAAATTTCTTTCTTGGTCCATAGTAACATGAAGGATAGGTCCACCAACAACAATAAAAATAAGTTAAAGCTTTAAATAACATGAAACTGAGTGTGGACTTTTAAATGTGCACAATATGTAATGTTATCCAAAACATAAGACATGTACAAAAATATGATTGGCTTTGATTGGCTGGTTACAAAAATGTTGCCATGTGATGACATTTGAATGGTCTTCATCCTACATTGTTCAAAATTCCTAGGGAGGTCACTTTCATTTTATTCCAAATGGTGTGCCAAAAAAAAAGGTGCAACATATTGAAATATAAATAGAATTAATTTAAATATAAATAGGGTGCTTACAATGCATTATGGAAATATAC
>Ga0116229_10004663_pt1 | contig 22485 bp, 16 predicted proteins | sample S1TSphgellanicum_3_FD_87313 | JGI IMG/M metagenome (GOLD analysis project Ga0116229, IMG submission 87313) | Host-associated microbial communities from peat moss isolated from Minnesota, USA - S1T2_Fc - Sphagnum magellanicum MG | ecosystem: Host-associated > Plants > Peat moss > Unclassified...
AAGGTGCCGCTTCGGTAAAATGCCTGTATCGTCGCGACAAGGCGAACATGCCAGGCAGCATGAGGGAAGTTAAGAACGCCGAGGAAGAGGGCGTGGAGTTCGTCTGGCTTTCGGCGCCGGAAGCGTTTTTGGGTACCGGCCACGCCACCGGCGTGCGCGCCGAACGCATGCGTCTTGGCTTGCCCGATGCATCGGGACGGCAATCGGTGGAGGTGGTAGACGGCAGCCGCTTTACCGTGCAGGCCGATCTGGTGATCAAGGCTTTGGGCTTCGATCCGGAGCCGTTGCCAAAAATGTGGGCGCAGGATTCACTGGAAGTGAGCCGGTTGGGCACGTTGAAGGTGAATCATCGAACGTTTGAGACTTCGTTGCCTGGCGTGTTCGCGGCCGGCGACATCGTGCGTGGGGCCAGCCTGGTGGTGTGGGCGATTCGCGATGGGCGCGAGGCGGCGGCGCAGATGCACGCGTATTTGCAGCCGAGTGCACGGCAGGACATGCTAGTGGCGGCCGAGTGAGGGCAGATGCGTATCCTTGCCGCCGGTTGTCTGCTGTTGGCTTTGTGCTTGGCTAGGGTGGCCTGCGCTCAAGAGCGATCGACTGATCAGTCTACCTACCAACTTGCTTCTTATATAGTGCATGCAATGAATGCCGATGCGAGCTTTGATGATGCTCTGGAGCAGTACCGGAAATCGTTTATTGCACGGTTGTCGCAACGCTGCACGGCCGAACTGGCGCGTTCCCTGGTGGACAACCAAATAATGCCGGAGTTACGTTCTCACAAGGATGAACTCCTTGATCTCAAGGTTAAGGCTCTGGTTGACCAATTCACGATGGCAGAACTCCGTCAAATCGATGCGTTTTACACAAGTCCCGTGGGCCAGCGGCTGGTCTCGATTCAATCCAACGCCAGAGCATACACCGACGCGCTGCGCCGAATTTTGCGAAACGCGAGTGATCGGGTGAATGCCATGGAGCTGGCGTCGGCTTTTGTGCCAATGAACAATCAGGCGGCAAGGAAGTGAGTATGGTCCAGAACTTTGTCTCAGACTGGCACGCCAACGTCGCCCGCCTCGAACACACCTACTCCCCCTCCCAGGAACACGATGCCTGCGGCGTTGGCCTGATCGCCTCGCTCGACGGCAAGCCGAAACGCGCCGTCGTTCAAGGCGGCATCGATGCGCTCAGCGCCCTCTGGCACCGCGGCGCGGTGGATGCGGATGGCAAAACCGGTGACGGGGCCGGCATTCATATCGAAATTCCGCAGGATTTCTTCGCCGAAGCCATCGAGCGCGGTGGCGAGCGCGCGCAGGATGGGCAGATCGCGGTCGGCATGGTGTTCCTGCCGAAAACCGATTTTTCCGCCCAGGAACGCTGCCGCCAGATCGTCGAAGCCGAAATCCTGAATTTCGGCTACCAGATCTATGGCTGGCGGCAAGTGCCGATCAATGTCAGCGTTATCGGCGAAAAAGCCAATGCCACGCGGCCGGAAATCGAACAGATCATGGTGCGCAACACGCTCAAGAGCCCAACTGAGGTTTTTGAGCGCGACCTGTATATCATCCGCCGGCGCATCGAAAAAGCGGCCATCGCGGCGCAGATACCCGAACTCTATATCTGCTCGCTCTCCTGCCGGTCGATCATCTACAAAGGCATGTTCCTGGCCCAGCATCTGGCAACGTTCTATCCAGATCTGACCGATCCCCGCTTCGTCAGCCGCTTCGCCATCTACCACCAGCGCTATTCCACCAACACCTTCCCTACCTGGAAACTGGCCCAGCCCTTCCGCACCCTGGCGCATAACGGCGAAATCAATACGGTCTCCGGCAACACCAACTGGATGAAGAGCCACGAAACACGCCTGGCCGCCGGCGAACTGAATGCGTTCATCGAGGATATCAAACCCGTCATTCAGGCCAGTGGTTCAGATACCGCAGTGCTGGATAACGTGTTCGAATTGCTGATCCATGCCGGCCGCGATGCGCCGATGGCAAAAGCCCTGATGATACCAGCCAGCATCGGCAATGATGCGGCAATGCCGCAGGCGCATATCGACATGTTCCTCTACTGCAACGCGGTGATGGAACCCTGGGATGGCCCAGCCGCCGTCTGCGCCACAGACGGGCGCTGGGCCATTGCCGGCCTGGATCGCAACGGGCTGCGGCCGCTGCGCTACTCCGTCACCACCGATGGCTTGCTCATCCTTGGCTCGGAAACCGGCATGGTGCCGCTGGAAGAAAGCGATGTGCTGGAAAAAGGCCGCCTTGGACCGGGAGAGATGATCGGCGTCGATCTCGATACCGGCATGTTCATGAAAGACGAGGCGATGCGCGATATGCTCGCCGCCCGCCAGCCTTATGGGGAATGGACAGCGCGGGTCAAGAAGATCGATCACATCGTCAAGACCGATGCGCCGGAGCCCGCCTATTTCCACGGCGAATCGCTGCGCCGCCGCCAGCTTGCCGTGGGCATGACGCTGGAAGAGCTCGAAACCATCCTGCACCCGATGGTGGAAGATGCCGCCGAAGCCATCGGCAGCATGGGCGACGATACGCCGATTGCCGTGCTTTCCGAACAATATCGCGGCCTGCACCATTATTTCCGTCAGAATTTTGCCCAAGTCACCAACCCGCCGATCGACAGCCTGCGCGAAACCCGGGTGATGAGCCTGAAAACCCGGCTCGGCAATCTGGGCAATGTGCTGGATGAAGACGCCAGCCAATGCGATCTGCTGCAACTCGAAACGCCCGTTCTCTCCAACGCGGAATTCGAGGCGATGCTGCGCACCATGGGCAGTGCCGCGATTATCGTGGACTGTACCTTCCCCGTCGAGGAAGGCGAGGCCGGCCTGCGCGCCGCCATATTGCGCGTGCGGCGAGAGGCTGAGGAAGGCGTGCGCGAAGGCTGCACCCATGTGGTGCTCACTGATGAGCACCAGGGCGAAAGCCGTGTGCCGATCCCGATGATCCTCGCCACCGGTGCTGTGCATACCCATCTGGTGAAATCCAGCCTGCGCACCTTCACCAGCCTGAATGTGCGCGCCGCCGAATGCATGGACGTGCATAATTTCGCCGTGCTGATCGGCGTGGGTGCCACCACCATCAACGCCTATCTGGCGCAGGAAAGCATCGCCGATCGCCATCGCCGCGGCCTGTTCGGCCAGATGAGCCTGAAAGATGCTGTCGGCCGCTTCAAGAAGGCCATCGACAAGGGTTTGCTGAAAACCATGTCGAAGATGGGCATCTCGGTCATTTCCTCCTATCGCGGCGGCTATAATTTCGAGGCCATCGGGCTATCGCGCGCCCTGGTCGGCGAATTCTTCCCCGGCATGCAATCGCGCATTTCCGGCATCGGCCTCTCCGGCATCGCGCGCCGCTTGCTCGCGTTGCACAAGGCCGCCTGGAACGCCGAGTTCGTCACGCTTCCTGTAGGCGGGCTCTACAAACTCCGCAAGCGTGGCGAGACGCACGCGTTCGATGGCGGCCTGATCCACATGCTGCAAACCGCAGTCGCCACCGACAGCTATCAAATTTTCAAGAAATACACGGAAGCCGTCAGGCGCCAGCCACCGGTGGCTTTGCGCGATTTGCTGGATTTCCGCCGCGAACGCTGTACGCCGATTTCGGTCGATGATGTGGAGAGCATAACCGAAATCCGCAAGCGCCTGTTGGCACCGGGCATCTCGCTCGGCGCGCTCAGCCCTGAAGCGCATGAAACCTTGTCGATCGCGATGAACCGCATCGGCGCCCGATCCGATTCCGGCGAAGGCGGCGAGGATCCCGCCCGCGCCAGGCCGCGCGCGAATGGTGACAACGCCTCCTCCGCCATCAAGCAGATTGCCTCCGGCCGGTTCGGCGTCACCGCCGAATACCTCAATGCCTGCCGCGAAATCGAGATCAAGATGGCGCAGGGCGCCAAGCCGGGCGAAGGCGGCCAGTTGCCCGGCTTCAAAGTCACTGAACTGATCGCCAAGCTGCGCCACGCCACCCAGGGGGTGACGCTGATCAGCCCGCCGCCGCATCACGATATCTATTCGATCGAGGATCTGGCGCAGCTCATCTACGATCTGAAGCAGATCAACCCGGAAGCCACTGTCTGCGTAAAATTGGTTGCCCGCTCAGGCATCGGCACCATCGCCGCTGGCGTCGCCAAGGCAAAGGCCGATTCCATCCTGATCAGCGGCCATGTCGGCGGCACCGGCGCCTCGCCGCAAACCTCGGTGAAATATGCCGGCCTGCCGTGGGAGATGGGGCTGTCGGAAGCGCATCAGGTGCTCATGCTGAACCGCCTGCGCCACCGGGTGAAGCTCCGCACCGATGGTGGCATCAAGACCGGCCGCGACGTGGTGATTGCAGCCATGCTGGGCGCCGAGGAATTCGGCATCGGTACTGCCTCGCTGGTGGCGATGGGCTGCATCATGGTGCGCCAATGCCATTCCAACACCTGCCCGGTCGGCGTCTGCACCCAGGATGACGAGTTGCGGAAGAAATTCGATGGCTCGCCGGAAAAGGTGATCAACCTGTTCTCCTTCATCGCCGAAGACGTGCGCGGCATTCTTGCCGAACTCGGCTTCAGGCGCCTGCAGGACGTGATCGGCCGCACCGATTTGCTCGCCCAGGTCAGCCGTGGCTCCGACCTGCTGGACGATCTGGACCTGAATCCCATTCTCGCCCAGGCCGATGCAGGCACCCATGCCCCCTATTGTACGCGGGAGGGCCGCAATGAAGTGCCGGAGACGCTGGATTTCCAGATGATCCAGGATGCGCATGCGGTGTTCGAACGTGGCGAAAAGATGCAGCTGCAATATGGTATCCGCAACACGCACCGCGCCATCGGCACCAAGCTTTCTTCGCATATCGTCAGGCAGTTCGGCATGAAGGGCCTGCAGCCCGGCCACGTCAATGTCCGTCTGCGCGGTTCCGCCGGCCAATCGCTTGGGGCTTTCGCCGTGCAGGGCCTGCGCATCGAAGTGATGGGCGATGCCAATGATTATGTCGGCAAGGGGCTCTCCGGCGCCACGATCGTGATCCGTACTTCGCCAAGCTCGGATCTGCTCAGCCAAAACAACACGATTATCGGCAACACCTGTCTCTACGGCGCCACGGCGGGCAAGCTGTTTGCCGCCGGCCAGGCGGGCGAACGCTTCGCCGTGCGCAATTCCGGCGCACTGGCGGTGATCGAAGGCTGCGGCTCCAACGCCTGTGAATACATGACAGGCGGCACGGTGGTTATTCTCGGCGAGGCGGGCGATAATTTTGGCGCCGGCTTCACCGGCGGCATGGCCTTTGTGTACGATGCCGATGACAAATTCGAAATGCGCCTGAATGCCGATACGCTCACCTGGCAGCGCCTGGCTTCGCCGCACTGGGAAGCGGTGTTGCGCGGCTTTGTGGAGGAGCATGCGCGCGAAACCACCAGCCGCTACGCCGCCATGCTCCTGCATGACTGGGAACAGGAGCGTGCCCGCTTCTGGCAGGTCGTGCCGAAAGAATTCGTCAAATATCTTTCAGTGCCGCTGGGCGTGGTGGATCAGGCCAGGCGGGCGTGATGCAGCCGCTCAGTAATCAACGACCTCACTGCCAAGGGTGGTGAGGTCGCGGCGGCTATATATTTCCTCGACCTCTTCTTCCTCTTCCGGCGGCGCCATCAACACCTCGATGGTGCGCTGCAGCTGCACGTCGCACAGGAAATCCTCCAGCCAATCCATATCCACCGCGTCGTTCCGCCAGAAGCCGGCAAACAGATCGGTGGTTTGAATGGCGCCTCCCGCGTCGAACAAAAAATGTTCGGCAACATCATCCTGCCCGATCCGCGCCGGGCTGCTCACCGCCCGCGACTGGGCAAACCCCGGGAAAAGCTGCACCACCGGCCCGTCCAGCTTCACCGGCACTGCGTGTGATATCATCGCACTCTCCTGGCCTGTAAGGCATCGTCGGCACGCCGACAAAGATGCCGCCTCAAACGAAGGCGTGAGGCGCCCGTTCGACCCAGCAACCCGATTCGGTTAACGTCGAACGGGCCCTAGATACGACGCAAGCCGCCCGGAATGGTTTCGGGCCAGCCAACGCAACGTGAGCGCGCCGGCAATCGCGTAGGCCGGTATCAGCATCAGATTATAGCGCGGCTGATTCACCGCCACTGCCGCATTGAATGCAAGCATGAACCACGCAGGCAGCGCCAAAATCAGAAACAACCCCGGGCGGAAGCCGCCAACCGCGGTGTTCGTCCAATGCAGCCGCACGGCTCTTACCGTCCAGGCAAGGCTGGCCACCAGCAGCGCCACACCCCACCAATGGGCCACATAGGCGCCACGTAGCGCCAGAGGAAACGACACCAGAAGATGGGTAACCGGTGAACGCAAGACATACGCACGCAGCAAATACCCAAGGTGATGCTCATATCCGCCAGAGGCGGCCAGCGTTTGCTGCAGCATCGGGCCAAGCCCCAGCACATAGAACGAATTGCGGTGCTCTTCCCAGCCAAACCGGTCGCAGGCACCCAGGCCGGCCAGCGCCCGCCCCATTTCGTTGCCGTCCGGCAGCCAGCAGATGAACGACAGGCCGTATTCACGCCATGTCATTGTGTTGAACGCCAGGCGCTGGATAAGGGTGTGGCTATCGTAGCCGAAGGTCAGCTTGAAGCGGCCAAGCACCGCCAGATTACGCAGGTACCACGGCAACAGGGTCAGCACGGCGCCCGCCAGCATCACCAGCACGGGCACCAGGCCACGCCGCCTGGTCCATAGCAGCGCCGCAAAGGCGCTGGCCGGGATAAGATAGAGGAAGGCGGGCCGGGTGAGGGCGGTCAGCGCCATCAGCACGCCCGCCATGAAAATCCACTTCAACCGGCCGCCGCCCTGGGCCGCTTTCACCGCCGCGGCGATCGCCCCGATGCTCAGCACCAGGCAAGTCATCTCCGTCATCAGAAAATCGACCGAGCGAAGCAGCAAGGGGGCGGCGGCGAAGGCCAGCACCAGGCCAACCCACGCCACCGTCTCGCCGCCCACCGCGCCGCCCAGCCACCACACCAGCCAATAAAACCCACACAGCTCCAGAAATTGCAGGCCACGCAGGGCGGGCGCGCTGTTCGGGCAGCCAGCATCGTTGCGCCTGGTAGCGATCATGCAATCCATGCCGCGCAACTGGCCCGCATCCAGCCTGGCAAACGCCGCCACAAGCGCCGGGTAAAGCGGGGCGAACCGCATGCCGTAAGGCCGCACCCCGTCCTGCCCTGGCCCCGCGAACATGAACCCGTCGGTAAACCGGCCAGTATGAACGATGTCGCTGGCGATCCCCAGATAGAAGGGCTGGTCGAACACGCTGAATTTCTCAACCGTCTGGCGCTGCCAGAGCAGGCCCGTCACCAGAAGGATCAGCGCCACGGCCGCGGCTGGCCGCGGCACGCACCGCAGCCAGCCAATCGCGGTCAGCCCACCGGCGCGGCGGCCGAAGCGGCCTTCAGCACGGCCAGGATCTGGGTGCCGATCGGCGATCCCAGCCCCGTCACCGGGTCCCAACCTGGCCCTGCTTTATACCCGTCATTATTGCCCGCCGTGATGTCGGTGAATGCCGCCTCGTGCGCATACAGCACCGGGTTGATGAAGCCCACACGCTGACCGATGGATTGATTCACCAGTGCCAGAAGCCCGGCCCAGAGCGGCGCCACCGCGCTGGTGCCGCCAAACACGCTGGCGGTGCCATCCACGCTCACCTGATAGCCGGTCGCTGGATCGGCATCGCCCGATACATCCGGCACGCCACGTTTCTTGCCATGCACGCCTTTCACCCCGGTTTGCCAACTCGGCAGCGGGAACGTTTTTGAATACCCGCCGCCAGAGGCGCCGCCGCCCTTGCCGTCGTTCCACGCCACTTCCGGGCCACTCCGGGGCAGGCTGGTGCCGCCACAGCCCAGTGCATTCGGGCTGGAGGCAGGAAAGTCCACGTGGTGCGCGGTGCCGCTAACCCCATCGGTCGCCCCGTTATCGCCGGAGGCCACGCATACGGTGATACCCAAGGTCGCGGCCTGGGCCAGAGTCTGGTTCATCGCATCCATGTCCTGCGCCGAGTAGGTCGATTCCGGCCCGCCCCAGCTGATCGAGATCACCGATGGCTTGTTGGTCTGGTCATTGATCGCCGCCGAAATGGCGTCCTGAAAGCCGCTGCCCTGGTTGGGCCCGAAATACACCGCGATATCCGCCCCTGGCGCTACCGACCCCGCCACCTCGATATCCAGCTGCACCTCGCCGTCGGCGCCATCCGGATTATTGTCAGGCGCATTTTCGGCGCCATCCACGCTGACGCTCACCAGGGTGCCGGTGCGGGTGATGCCGGAGCTTTTGAAATACGCTTCCACCTGCGCGGCGGTATACCCGCCGCCCAGTTCGATCAGTCCAATCGTCTGGCCGGTGCCATCCAGCCCGGTGGGAAATTTATAGGCGGCGGCAATCTGCGCCGGCAGGTAGGAAATGTCGGCGGAGGTCTTGGCGGCACGGAAATGCGGCTTGGCCACCGGCCGCTGATCCAGCCCCATCACTGCAACCACGTCGCCGGCAATCGCCTCAGGCACCGTCACATGGCCGGAGCGCGCCACAAAACGCTTGCCGCTAGCGTCCTCGTAAACGCCGATATGCTCCGGCTGGAAGGCGGCCACCGCCTGCCTATAGGTGCCGCGGAGCTTCACCACATGGGCTCCGGCGTCCTCCGACATCACCTTCAGCCCATAATGCCTGGCCATGGCGGCCACGCGGGCCATCGCCTCGGGCTTCGTGCCATGGCGTGTGCGATAGGCGGCGTGGCTCAGCCCGTGGCCCCCCGCATGTTTCTCCGGCTCTAACGGGGCTCCCGGATGCAGTACGATGGTAAGGTCCACCGTTCCGTTCAGATCGATGTCCGCCACCTTGGGCGAATTCGGCGCATCACGGTAACTTGGCTGGAAAACCGACATACTGACCTCCATACCGATTCGATGTAGAAATAACAACGCCCGACCAGTGTCGGCTACCCTGCGCAATTCTGCATCAAGGCGCTACATGCTCCACCATGCCACGCCCGATCAAACCTGCGCGCGTCCGAACGCTCTCGGAACCCGACCGCTCAGCCTGGGCCGACTACGTTCGTCAGGTCAAAGCCTTTGAGGGCCGCGATCTGAAGCTGCCGGACCCGCCGGCGCCGGCGCCGGTCATCCAAGCCCCGGCGCACGTGGTGCAAAAGCCACCGGCGCCGGCCAGCAAGTCGCACCGGCCGGTGACATTGGTGACCGGCCTGCACCCTGCCGGGCTGGACAAATCCACCTGGAACCGTTTCAGCGGCGGCAAGCTGCCGGCCACGCGCACACTCGACCTGCACGGCAAGACCGCCGACGCCGCCTTCCATGCCTTGCAGCGTTTTCTGCTGAGCGCCCATGCCGAGCAGGTGCGCTGCGTGGAGATCATCACCGGCCGTGGCTCCGGCGAGCATGGCGGGGTGATACGCCGCGAACTCCCGCACTGGCTCAACGCCCCCGCTTTGCGGCCGCTGGTTCTGGCCGCATCCCACCCGCATGCGCTCAATCCCGGCAGCACGCGGTTGCTGTTGCGCAGGATCAGGTCGCCTTAGGGCCCGTTCGACATTAACCGAATCGGTTCACGGGGTCGAACGGGCGCCTCGCGCCTTTGTTTGAGGCGGCATCTCTATCGGCGTGCCGACGATGCGTTAGCCTTTATTTGAGGCGGCATCTTTGTCGGCGTGCTGACGCACTTATGTGCCGACGATGCCTTAGCCGCCGCCCTTAAGGCAGGCCGCGATCACCGCGCCCGCTTCGGCGCCGGTTTTTGCGACATGCCAGGTTGCCGAGATCTTGCATCGTTTTGCCGCGGAATCGGTGGCGTGCACCGCCAGCGCCTGATCCACGCAGGCGCGCCACTCGGCCAGCCCAGGGTCGGTCTGCATCACCAGCGCGCAGGTTTGCACCAACGCTTTGGCGCCTGGCGGCTGGTTGCTGGCCACCATGTGCTTCAGTGCCTTGTCAGAGGCGATTTCCGCAGTGATGCAGGCCCCCCGGCTGGTTTTGTGGTCGGCGCACGCGGTGTTATACGCATCCCACCCCACCTGCAGATCGCCGCCCTGCAGGCCGCCCAGCGCGGCCGCAATGGATGGGTCGTGCCGCACCTCGTTCGCGCACTCGGTGATGCCCTGTACAGTCGCCTGCTTGGCGATGTTTTCCGGCGTATCCGCATCCAGGGCTGGATCGTGGTCGCCCTCCAGTTGCGACTTCACCACCGATAGCATCACCTCCGGCGAAAACGCCGGATTGGTCGCGCACAGCATCTCCGCCTGATCAGCGAAAGCCGGGCCCGCCACCACGAGCCCCAGCAAAATCAGTCGCCTCATCGCCCCTCTCTTCCCGCCGCATCCTTGTCGCTGGCGGCTGCTTACGTCATATGTCGCAGGTTCAACATACCTACGGCACCGTTTCGCAGCATAGGGGGGCAGCATGGCCGAAACCCGCTACACCAAAGACCATGAATGGGTGCGCCTGGAGGATGACGGCACGCTCACCGTCGGCATCACCGACCACGCGCAAGAGGCGCTGGGCGAGATCGTGTTCGTGGAGCTGCCGGCGGTAGATCGGGATGTGGTTGAGGGCGAAACCGTCGCCACTGTAGAATCGACCAAGGCGGCCAGCGATCTGTTCGCCCCGATCGGCGGCCGCATCGCCGAGATCAACGAGAATATCGTCGACGACCCGGGCCTGATCAATCGTGACGCCGCCGGCGAAGGCTGGTTCTGGCGCATGGAACCCAATGACGACGAAACATTCGACACCCTGCTGGATGAGGAGGCTTACGAAGCCTTCCTGGAGACTCTGTAAAGACCTGGTCATTGCATCTTGGCTGAAGCAATGCAGGGCCACCCTTCATGTGGCCCTGCAAAAAACCTCAATAGGTCAGCCGCGTGCCGGCCATGAATGAGGCGCCTGGCATCTGATAGCCATTCACCGGCTCGAATGTGGAATTGCCAAGGTTCTTGCCCCAGACAAAGATCTGCACCGCCGGTGTCACCTGCCAACTGATATTCAGGTTGACGATCAGCCCGCTGGGCGAGCGCCCGACATAGGCCCCGGGCACGCCGCTGTCATCGGTCAGATAATCTGCGAAAGCCCCCACATAGAGCAGCTCCGGCGCCACCACGAAACCGGCAAACGGCGAAAGCCGCAGATTGGCCGAACCCTGGTTATAGGGCCGTCGCAACAATTGCGCGTGCGTTCCAAGATCGCGCGCATCGGTGTAGGTATAGGCCAGATCAGCCTGCATCCAGTTTTGCACCCGCCAGGTCAGTGTGGTCTCTATCCCCTGCGTGCGGGCACGATCGATATTCACCGGCGTGGACGATAGATAATCCGCCGCATACACGGTTTCGATCAGGTCATGGATACGGTTGTTGAAATACGAAACGCTTACGCTGGCATCTTTCGCCGGCGTATCGGTGGTAATGCCCACCTCATAGCCCTGGCTGCGCTCCGGCCGCAGATTGGGATTACCCACGAACCCATAACTGTCAATTCCATAGCGGTCGTATAACGCCGGCGCGCGGAACCCGGTGCCATAGGATGCTTTTATATGCGAGAGAATCTCCGGCACATCCAGCACCCCGCCAATCCGCCAGGTGAATGCATCGCCGGAAACGCTGGTCGCATCTTCACGAATTTGCCCAGTGAGCGCCATGCGCCGGAACAGCGTGCTTTGCGCGCCAAGATACCCGGAATCGAATTCGTCATGCGCCCGTACCGAGGTATCGTAAGGCCCGTAATCGGAATTCGTGTTCACCCTGGTATTCGCCTGGTCGGAGACATGCTCGTAGCCGAAGGTTACACTATTCGCGGTGGCAAAGGCTTCATCAGGCAGCGCCACGCTGTTATTCCACTGCCCATCCAGCCGGCGGGAATGATACCGGCTATCGCCCGCCCCGTCATTGGGGTCGAGCGGATCGAGGGCGATTGTATAGCGTCGGTCATCCTGCACTCCGGTCAGATACGCACTCGTCTCCCACGCGCCATTCAGCAGCTTGCTGGTCACGCCCAGCCGCCCGAATAATGAGGCATCATACCCGGTGGCATTCCCCGCATCGAAGGCCACGCTGCCCACTTCATCATAGCCGTATTTTGCGTCGCGGCCACGCAGCAGCACTGAAAACCGGGTATCGGCGAATGGCGTCACGCCCAGTTCCAGCTGTGCCAGCTTGGCACGGTCGCCATCGACCTCGCCGGTATAGACAGGGATTTCGCGTTTCGGCGTCTGATCGAAACCGCGTTCCGAGAGCCCCTGGATATTGGCCGCGTAATCCCAGATCGAAAACCCGCCGGACACATCTCCCTGCGCCAGGCCCGATCGCGGCGACCCGCCCGCCAGCGTCAGATGCCCATGCGGCGCGCTCTTGCCATGCCTGGTGATTACATTGATCACCCCGCCGATCGCGCCGGACCCGTATAGGCTAGACATCGGGCCGCGCACGATCTCGATCCGCTCCACATCGGCCAGCGTATCCACGCCGAAATTGAACGCGCCGCCTGGATCCGCCGGATCGTTCACCGGCACGCCATCGATCAGCACCAGCACATGGTTGGAATTCGTGCCGCGAATGAACACGCTGGCCTGGCTGCCCGGCCCGCCAGACTGCGCCACCCGCACCCCCGGCACCGCGGAAAGGGCATCCACCAGCGAGACATAGCCACGCTCCTCGATGGTTTTGCGGTCGATTACCGTGACCCCTGCCGGAATATCTTCCACGCTGCTCTGCACACGCGTGGCCGTCACCACCAGGTTTTCCGGTGAATCGGGCGCCGACTGCGCATGCAGAACGCCAGGCAGGATTGCAACCAGACTGGCTGCATAAGCAAAATTGCGCATCGGGCGCAGACCTCCACACGCCGCGGCATTTTTTCAAAATGCCAACGGCCACATCACGGCGATTGCCGCATGCGGGTCTTTCTCCCACTGCTTCGGTACACCCCGCCCGACGCGCGCGAACACTCTCGACACCGGCCGGTCTCCTGGCTCACGGCCCGGCCTGGCACGGTGCCAACCCGCCCGCCCCGCCTTCTCGCCTTCCGGCAATGGCACACTGGGGCAGTTTCAGCCGCTTACAGTTGCGGGGGCAGCCACGGTTTTCCACCGCATTCCCGAACACCTGCGTCTGGGCGGCACCATACCTATCCGGCCGTAGGGTGCAATGCGCCTTCGCGCTGCATCAGCTACACAAGCCGCTACGCGCACTCCCGACGCAAAGCAGTCGCCTGGGACGCGCGAGAGCATGATCGTCAAAGGTTGATCGAACATTCGTGTCGATCATCCTCTAGGTCTTTGTTTTGGCGAGCATGTTTATCGCGGTTGAAGTCAACCTAAAGCGATCATGCTCTAATCCTTCAGGGCGGGACGAAGCATCAGGACCAGCGGAATGATCGCCAGGGCTGTCAACGCCGAGGCTGAGAGGCCAACGGTCTGGCTGGAATGGTCGGCAATAACGCCGTAGGCGATCGGTGCCAGACCTCCAGCGCCGATGACACCGGTATAGAACGTGGCGAAGGCTCTGCCGGTATCGTTGTTCGGCGCCAGATCCGGAACTGTCCCGTAGAGAACCGATGACGTGCCGTTCAGCACAATGCCCAGCAAGGGCAGCAGGAAAAGCATCGGGTGCAGCGTCAGCATAACCGTCGCCATGATGAACAAAGCCGTTATCGCTTCAGTAACAATCACGGCCCCTACGACGCCGAGATATTGGCCGAGCCAGCCGCAGCTGGCTTTGCCAAACGCGCCGCCGACGAACAACAGCGCCAGACCGAAGCCGATGGTGGTCTCCGTGCCGCCCTTCATATGGAGGAGAAACGGCAGGAATAGCAAATAGCCCATGCGCGTTGCTGTATCGAGCGCGCCGATCATCAACAGCACGCGGAAGCCCGCACCATTTGCCCGCTTCACCGCAGGCCTTTCCGCCGCGGGCGCCGCGAAGGGCTGAGGCGGCACTAGCCACAGCAGGCCCAACGCCATCGCCAATCCCACCACCGCCATGAGTCCGACAACCGGCCGCCATGCCAACACTGTCAGCAGCAAGGCAACGATGGCCGGGAATAAAGCTTTCCCCAGGTCGCCTGCAAAGTTGTAGATGCCCAACGGCCCGCGTGAGGCGCGGCCATAGGTGTTGGTGACAAGCAGCGAGGCGCGCGGATGCTGCAGGCTCGACCCAATGCCCGCCACTACCAGGCCGATGCATAACCCGATGAGCCCACCGGGCAACGCCATCAGCAGATACCCGCCGGCCGCAATCAATGTTGCCACAGCCAGCGCTGCCCGCGCTCCAGCCTTGGCGGTCAGCCGATTGCCCGGTACTTGCAGGCCACCCATGGTGCCGTAGTACAAAGCGCGTAGAACCGCCAACCCGGCATAAGAGAGGCCGAATTGCGCCTGCCAGATCGGGAGCAACGCATAAAGCTGGTCAGTATAGCCGTCATGTAGAAAATGGGCGAGACACGCCCCGGCCAGATTGCGCTGCTGCGGCGACAACAGGCCCGGCGACTTTAGCCGCTGCGATCCTGTGGCCCCTGTAACCGCCATACGTCTGCACTCCTTGCGCCAGCCTGGTCATCGAGCAGCCCCAGGGCGTGATGAACTTCTATTGTCCCCACCGAAAGGGTGCCATCCGCTTGACGGCGAGCTGAACCTGCTGAAGTGGATGCTTGGGTCGGTCTTAGCGCTTTTGGTGGCGATCGGACTGAAGATCTTCCTGCGCCAGGGTTAAATATGCACCGGTAAAGCTGGGTGCGCCTGGCTGGGCCAGCCGTTGCACCCGGCAGTTTTTCCCTCGGTCCCCGATCTTGGGCCGGCGCCCAATCCGCGCTAGAAGCCGCCCATGGAAGACATCCAGGACACCAAGCTCAGCGACGCCCTGTCCGAGCGCTACCTTGCCTACGCCCTTTCCACCATCATGTCGCGCAGCCTGCCGGATGTGCGCGATGGCCTGAAACCGGTCCATCGCCGGCTGATCTACGCCATGCAGCAATTGCGGCTGGACCCGTCTTCCGGCTTCAAGAAATGCGCCCGTGTCGTCGGCGACGTGATGGGCAAGTTCCACCCGCATGGTGACGCCTCCATCTACGACGCCCTGGTCCGTCTGGCCCAGGATTTTGCCGTGCGCTATCCGCTGGTGGAGGGCCAGGGCAATTTCGGCAATGTGGATGGCGATAACCCGGCCGCCATGCGCTACACCGAGGCGCGCATGACCGAGGTGGCGGCCGCGCTGCTGGCCAATATCGGCGACGACACGGTCGATTTCCGGCCCACCTACGATAATGAAGACCAGGAACCCGTGGTGCTGCCCGCCGCCTTCCCGAATCTGCTGGCCAATGGCGCCGCCGGTATCGCGGTCGGCATGGCCACCTCTATCCCGCCCCACAATGCCGGCGAAATCTGCCAGGCCGCCATCCACCTGATCAAGCATCCGAATGCCACCACCGCCGAGCTTCTGGCCTTCATGCACGGCCCGGATTTCCCCACTGGCGGCATTCTGGTGGAAACCCCGGAAGCCCTGCTAAACGCCTATGAAACCGGTCGCGGCGGTTTCCGCCTGCGCTCCAAATGGGCGATCGAACAGGGCCGTTTCGGCACCTGGTGCATCGTGATCACCGAAATCCCCTACCAGGTGCAAAAATCCCGCCTGATCGAACAGGTGGCGGCCCTGCTGGAGGACAAGAAACTTCCGCTGCTCGGCGACATACGCGACGAATCGGCGGAGAAAATCCGCCTGGTGCTGGAGCCCAAATCGCGCGGTGTGGAACCCGAAGTGCTGATGGAGACCATGTTCCGCGCCACCGCGCTGGAAAGCCGGTTCCCGCTGAACATGAACGTGCTGACTGCCGACCGCACGCCAAGAGTGCTCGGCCTGCGCGACGTGCTGCAAGCCTGGCTGGACCATCGCCACGAGGTGCTGCAGCGCCGCTCCGCCTACCGCCTGAAGGCGATCGAGCACCGGCTGGAAATCCTCGAAGGCTTTCTCGCCGTCTTCCTGAACCTCGACGAAGTGATCCGCATCATCCGCGAGGAAGACGACGCCAAGGCCGGCCTGATCCGTGCCTTTGCGCTGACTGATGTGCAGGCAGAAGCCATTCTCAACATGCGCCTGCGCAGCCTGCGCCGGCTTGAAGAAATAGAGATACGCAAGGAACACAAGACTCTCAGCAAGGAAGGCCGCGACCTCAACGCCTTGCTATCGAACCCGACATTGCGCTGGGCTCGCATCACCACGGAAATCGAGCAAACCGCGCAGAAATTCGGCGCGGGCCCGCTCGGCGCCCGGCGCACCGAACTCGGCGCCGTGCCGGCGCCGGTGGACATCACCAACATCATCCCCATCGAGCGCGAACCGATCACCGTGGTGCTGTCGGAAAAAGGCTGGATACGCGCGGTGCGCGGCCATGTGGTGGATGGCGAGGCGCAAAAGTTCAAGGAGGGCGACAAGCTGCGTCTTCTCCTGCCGTGCCAGACCACCGATCGCCTGATCCTGATGGCCACCAACGGACGCTGCTACACATTGCGCGGCGGCGACCTGCCACGCGGCCGCGGCGATGGCCAGGCCATCCGGGTGATGTTCGACATGGCCAACCAGGACGACATTGCCCATGTGTTTGTGCTGCTGGACGGTGCCAAATACCTGCTTGCCAGCAGCGGCGGCCGCGGTTTCGTGGTGCCGGCCGAAGACCTGGCGGCGGAAAAACGCACCGGCAAGCAGGTGCTGAACCTGCGCCCGGGGGAGACCGCAAAAATCTGCGTTGTGGCGGATGGCGACCACGTGGCTGTGGTCGGCGAGAACCGCAAGCTACTGGTGTTCCCGCTGGTGCAGATGGCCGAACTCGCCCGCGGCCTCGGGGTCACGTTGCAGCGCTACAAGGAAGGCGGGCTGGCGGATGCCAAAGTATTCCGCATCGCCGATGGCCTGATCTGGAAATCCGGCGAACGCACCCGCACGGAAACCAATCTGCGCGAGTGGCTCGGCGAGCGCGGCCAGGCTGGCAAACTGCCACCAAGCGGATTCCCGCGATCCGGCAAATTCAGCGGTTAGAAAAAGGGTTTTGGTCCATGAACACCTTCCTGCGTGCCGGCCTGGCGATCTGTTTTGCTGTGTGCCTCACACCCGCTTTTGCCGAGACCGCGATCCCTGGCTACGTCACAAAAGCCGTCGCCTCCCCCGATCGCCCAGCCGCCGACACGGCGCGCGATGCGCTGCGCCATCCGGACGCCTTGGTGGCTTTTGCGGGCCTTAAGCCGGGGCAATCAGTGGCGGATTTCATCCCCGGCACCGGCTATTTCACCCGTATCTTCAGCAACATCGTTGGCCCGCGCGGCCATGTCTATGCCATCATCCCGGCCGAATTCGCCGCCAAAATGCCCCAGGCGCCGGCTGCGATAAAGGCGCTCGCCGCTGAACCGGCTTTCGCCAATGTCACCTGTGTGGTACAGCCCACCGCGCAGACCGGTGCCGGCCAGACCCTGGACATGGTCTGGACCAGCGACAACTACCACGACATGTATGGCTTCTTCGGTGCCAAGCAGGCCGCTGCCGCTGATGCATCCATCTTTCGCGCGCTGAAGCCCGGCGGCATATTCCTGGTGATCGACCACGTGGCCTTGGCCGGCGCCAGCGCCACCGCCCCCACCACCTTGCACCGTATCGACCCGCAAACCGTGAAAGCCCAGGTGGAAGCAGCGGGATTCAAGCTGGAGGCGCAAAGCGACATTTTGCATAACCCCGCCGATCCGCATACCGACAAGGTGTTCGCCCCCTCCATCAAGGGCCACACCGACCAATTCGTGTTCAAATTCGTCAAGCCGGCCGCGTAAAACCTCTTTCATGCAGGATGATGTCAAGGCCGGCATTGCGCAGCTGCAGCTTTGGCTGCGCGATTCCGCGTGGCCAACCTGGCTCTCCCACGGCATAGACCGCGGCCGCGGCGGCTTCTTCGAAGCCCTCACTTTGGATGGCAAGGTGTGTAAGGCGGGTTTTCGCCGCCTGCGTGTCGTTGCCAGGCAGATCTATGTGTTCTCCGAAGCCCATCGCGCCGGCCTGGCCGGCGCCGATGCGGCGGTGCGGTTGGGCCTGGCCTTCCTCGAGCGCCATGCCGTGCATCCCGAAGGCGGCTATGCCTGGCGGTTCGACCTGAATCACCTTCCCATCGATACCACCCGCGACCTCTACGACCACGCCTTCGTCCTGCTCGCTTTGTCCAGTGCCACCGCGGTTCTGCCCGCCGCATCGCTTCGTCCGGCCGCGCTCGATCTGCTGCGCTGGATCGACACCATGCTGCCGCATCCGGCAGGCGGCTATCTGGAAGGCCTGCCCGCATCGCTGCCGCGCCGGCAAAACCCGCATATGCACCTGCTGGAAGCGCTGCTGGCGGCCCATGAAGCCTTTGCCGACGCCGTGTTTCTCGACCGTGCCGAAAACCTGATCGCCCTGTTCGCATCCCGGCTGTTCGATACGGAGTCGGGCGCGCTGCCGGAGTTTTTCGACGATGATCTGAACCCGGATCGCCGCCACGGCACTTTTCTGGTCGAGCCGGGCCATCATTGCGAATGGGTATGGCTGCTGCACCGCTACCAGGCACTCACCTCGCCGCAACCGGCCTTGCAGGACATATCGCGCAGGTTGATGCGTTTCGTCGATCGCCACGGCATCGATCCTGCCTTTGGCGGCGTGATCGACCTGCTGAACAGCGATGGCACCGAGGTGGAAACCGGCGCACGCCTCTGGCCGCAGACCGAGCGATTGAAGGCGGAGTTTTTACGGGCCGATCCAAGCCCCGCCCGGCAAAAGGCCGCCTTGGCCGCCCTGGCCGCGTATCTGCGCCCGGACGGGCTTTGGCATGAGCGCCGAAGCGCCGAGGGCATCCTGCTCGATCAGCCCGCCCCAGCCAGCAGCCTGTATCATCTGACAGCGGCCGCCGTCGCCGTTGGGCAACTGGCGGAATCGCCCCAGGAGCCGTAGCGGCCCTTCAAGTTTTCGCGAGCAGCCCGGCAAACGCCGGAGCGCGGGCACAACCCGATTGACCTTTCCCTTTTGTTACTACAACTTTAACGGGAAATTCGTAATTTTAACGCAACTTCAATGGCTGGTTGAGAGGAGGGATCCTTGTTTGGCGTGCAGTGGGTCCGAACGGGATCGGCGGAATGGCATCCACACGGTGACAGCACAGGTGGAGAGAGGCAAGTCGCGATCGTGCGGTCGGCCCCAATGGTCACATGATACGCATGCGGCACCATGCGCCTGGTAAGCCGTTGTCGGCGGACAAGGCCGGCTCCGTTGCCATCATGGCCGCCATCTCAATCATGGCGCTGATCTACGCCGCCGCCATCGCGTTCGATCTTGCCAGCCTTTACCTGGCAAAATCTCAGGATCAGCGAATCGCCGACCAGTCGGCCATCGCCGCCTCGTTTGCCTATATGCAGAACAACGATAACCTGGCGAGTGCGCAGGCGACCGCTTACAGCTTTGCCGTATCGAATGGTATAGGATCGGGCACCGTCACGACGTCGATCGTGTCGTCACCCTCCGGCGATGGCGCGAACGCGGTGATGGTGGTGGTGGCAACACCGGTTGCACTCTCCGGATTTGGCCGGGATGCCACCACAACAGCCAAGAACCCTTCGGGCATCAGAAGCATCACGGTGAGTGCTACCGCCTATGCCGAGCTGCATGGCGGTTCGCCACCCTGCATAATCGGGCTGCAAAGCGGCGGGGTGACGGCGACAGGCGGGGTGACGGCGGCGGCGACGTCCTGCGCCATCTCTTCGGGCGGCAATGTGAGTTCGACGAGCGGTGCGCGGGTTACGGCCGAGTCGGTCTATGCGGTTGGGACCATCGCCGCCAGCAACGGCGCCAGCCTGACCACGTCGCCGAACGCCGGGCAGGATTTTCCCGGTTCGTCGCAGCCGACGGACCCGTTTGCCAGCAGCAATGTGTTTGCGCATCTGTCCAGTGTGGCGGCAATGACGGCGCCGATGTTTCCCTCGGTGGGCAGCGCGCCGGCCGCCGGCAACGCGATAGCCTGCACGGGGGCTGCCACCTATTCGGCCGGCATCTACCCAAAAATCACCACCAGTTATTATCCCACCTGCTCCAGCATGAATTTTACCGGCGGCTCGGAAACCGATATCGGCGGCATCCAGATCGGTGGACCCAGCGTCACGCTCACGCTCGCCTCTGGTGTCTACAAGATCAATGGCATCAGTGACACGGCGGGCTCGGGAACGATGACGATCAACATGCTGGGCAATGTTGTCCTGTACATCTGGGGCGGCATCAACATGACGGGCAGCTCGTCTCTGTCTGTCAACAGCCTCAGTGGCAGCACCTCGTATTACATCCAGGGCGGGATCACCAACAGCTCGTCCAACACAATGACATTTACCAATAGCAGCAGCTCGTATCCCAGCACATTCTATGTGTCCGGCGGCATCTCGATTGCCAATGGATCTGCCTCGTTTCCGGATGGAACCTATGTCATTACCAGCGGCGACGGTACTGCGGGCATCGATATTGCCGGCGGCCATACAGCCAGTTTCGGCAATGGAAGTTTCAATATCGCCAATGGGATATCCGTCGGCGGCGGCTCTACCCTGACATTCGGCAACGCGGTCAGCCTGAACTCGCTTTTCCAGATCCCGACGGCGGGTTCAAATGGAGCGATTTCCACCGGCGGCGGCAGCACGCTCACACTTGGCAGTTTCACCAATGAGGATTTCAACGGCTCGGCAAATATCGCCGGCAACCTCACGCTCGGCTCCGGCGTCTATACGGTCAATGGTGCGGTCAATATTTCGGCATCGGGTGGGGGCAGTGTGAACGGGTCGGGCGTTTCGATCGTTTCATCCGGCGCGATCAGTTTCGGCGCAGGATATAGTTCGGTGAATCTGACAGCGCCATCGGTGATCAATAGTTTTACCAACGGCGCCGCGGCGACGGCGGCTCTCGCCAGCAATTCCAGCTCGGCAATGGTGGTTACCGCCGGTGCCTCCAACACCAATGTTCTTGGCGCGCTTTACGCACCCAATGCGCCGCTGCAACTCAGCGGTGCCGGCAATCTGAATGGTGGCGGTTCCTGCCTGCAGGTCGTCGCCGGCAGCATTGCGCTCACCGGCGGCAGCAGCCTGACAACGAATTGTTCCAGCCTGGGCAACTCAAGAAACTCCGGATCGGTATCGCTTATTCAATAACCCTCTATCTCACCAAGAGTTTTCAATGATGATCTCGCGTTTCCGCCGACCTCGGCGCCGGCTGTTTGGTTTGGTCAGATCCTGCAGAAGTGGCGTGGCCTCGGTGGAGCTCGGGCTGGTGACACCGGTGCTTACCATGTTCATGACCGGAATTGTCGATCTCAGCATGGTGTTTCACCAGGAGCTGCAACTCTCCTCGCTGCTTGCCGCAGGGTCGGAATATGCCTTTACCCAGGGCCAGATCGATAGCGGCTCGACATTGACCACTGAAGTCACCAACTTCATCCAGGCCTTGTCGCCCCTCACGCTCACCTCGTTGACCGCGACCTATAATAACGGCCTCAATCCATCGAGCGCCTATTGTGTCGTTGGCTCACCGGCCGTCTTTAGCGGGCCATATGCCAGCGGCTCTGCTTGCCCGGACGGGTCAGGCTCCACTGCCGGCAAGTTCATTACCATTTCAGCGTCCTTCACCTATACCGCGATGTTCAAGGCGGAACAGAGTTTTTTCCCCAGACCTTTTGTCCAGAGCGTGATTGTGAGGCTACAGTGAAAATGCGTCACCGATTGGGGTTGCTGCGTCACAGGAGAGGTTCGGCATCGCTGGAATTCTGCCTGGCGGCGTTGCCGATGTTGCTGCTGATCGTCGGTATCGTCGAGAGCGGCCTGGCGCTCTGGAGCTGGCAGGCACTTGAGGGCGCGGCGATCGACGCCGCACGCTGCGCGGCAATCAATGAATCCTCGTGCAAGAACCCGGTCTCCTCGCCGATCAATACGCAGAATTATGCGGCGACCGCCGCGGCGATTCGCGGGCTGAGCGGCGTTACCTCGGCAAACGTTACGGTCTCCACGCTGACGGCGGCGCAGGCTTTGTGCGGCAATACCACCGTGAATGTCGTCTCTGTGGTGATGTCGTACCACTTTCCGGCAATGGCAATGGTGCCATTGGCCTCGAACCTGAAGGCCGCAGCCTGCTTTCCATCGACAACCACCAGTTAGGCATCGTCGGCACACGAGTGCGTCAGCACGCCGACAAAGATGCCGCTTCAAACAAAGGCTAAGGGCCCGTTCGACCCCGTAACCCGATTTGGTTAATCTCGAACGGGCCCTTAGACCATCGCCCGACCACACACGCCTCGTTTGGCGGGATGCGCTTTGGCATCCCACCCTGCGCGCGATGCCGAAGCGGCCTTCTGAATCAATCAATACCGGCGATGAGGCTCTATCGGGTGCGGGACAGATGCAGGCCAACC
>Ga0116229_10004666_pt1 | contig 22481 bp, 23 predicted proteins | sample S1TSphgellanicum_3_FD_87313 | JGI IMG/M metagenome (GOLD analysis project Ga0116229, IMG submission 87313) | Host-associated microbial communities from peat moss isolated from Minnesota, USA - S1T2_Fc - Sphagnum magellanicum MG | ecosystem: Host-associated > Plants > Peat moss > Unclassified...
CGCGGCAGGACACTCTGGCTCGGCATGACATCCGGGCTCGGCATGACACTCGGGCGCGGCAGGACACTCGGGCTCGGCATGACACTCGGGCTCGGGCAGACGGTCGGGCTCGGCATGACACGCGGGCTCGGGCAGACGGTCGGCTTTAGCCGGAGCGGCGCAGCGCGCCGGGGTTTTCCAATTCGGCGAGGCGGCGTTCGAGTTCGGCGATCTTGTCGGCGAGTTGCGCGATCAGCGGGGCGTTGGGGTCGGGCAGATCGACTTGCGGGCGCGCGGAGACCGCTGAGACGGGCTTGCCGTCGAGTAAGACGACGCGGCCCGGGATGCCGACGACGGTCGCATTGGCGGGCACGTCTTTGACGACCACCGAGTTCGCGCCGACCTTGACGTTGTCGCCGATCGTGATGTCGCCGAGGATCGCGGCTCCCGAGCCGACGGTGACGTTGTTGCCGATCGTCGGATGGCGTTTGGTGTGCTGGAGCGAGGTGCCGCCGAGGGTGACGCCTTGGTAGAGGGTGACGTGGTCGCCGACGATCGCCGTGCTGCCGATGACGACGCCGGTGCCGTGATCGATGAAGACATGCTGACCGAGCGTGGCGCCCGGATGGATATCGATCCCGGTCCAGCGGTGCACGATCTCCGAGAAGAATCGCGGCAGAATCGGGACCTTCGCCTTCCACATCCGGTGGATGATCCGGTGGGCCACGAGCGCGTGGAATCCCGGATACGAGAGCAGCACATCGAGCCAGCCCTCGGCCGCGGGATCGCGCTCGACCGGGGCCCGGAGGTCGGAGAGGAAGGTCTCGAAGGCAGAAGCCACGTCGGTTTCTCCAAATCGGCTCGGGGCCGGACGGGTTGCAGCCCGCGAAAATACGTACTCGGTACGGATACGTGCAGACGCGGGCTCCGGCACGCTACGGTCATGAACGACCGGCTTCTGTCCACCCCCGTGACCCCGGCCTTCGCGCTCCTGGCGGGCGCGCTGATCCGGATTCGGGACACCCACCCGGCCCCCGCGCCGAACGACTTCTTCGCCGTACTCGCAACCGGCGCCGTGCTGCACACGGCGGTCGCGGCCCGCATCGGCGAAGACCGCTTGAGCGAAGCGATCGACGAACTCTGCGCGACCTACTACCCGTCGCTCGAGACGCTCCCCGCGATCATCTCCCGCGCCGAAGTCCGCGAAGCGGTGCTCGGCGGGATCTACACCGCAACCGCCCGCGCGCGCGTCGGCCGGATGTCGCTCGTGCTCGGGATCGAGTACGGGATCCGGGCCCTCGCCGCGGTTCATCTCTCCGCGGCCCGCGAGGTCTCCGCTGCGGCGCATGCCCTGCTCGGCGAAGGCCGCCCCGCGCGCTTACGCCCGGTTCAGGGCTGATGCGGTTCGATGGTCCGGAAGGGTTCGCCGCCGGGTCCGAATTTGAGCGGTTCGAGTCCGCGCCCGTGCAAGAGATGCGAACTGATCGCGCCGATGCGCATCAGGATCCGCTCGTGCCCGAGCAGCGGGAAGAGCAAGGTGAGATCGGGTCCGTCTTCACGGCCGGTGAGCGCCATGCGGACGGCCCAGCGCGCATCGTCGTGCACGAGCCCAAACTCGTCGGCGATCACGCCGAGGTCGTGATCGAGTGGGAGACCGCGAAGCTCAGGCTGCGCGTCGGTGTACTGAGCAACGCCGTCCAGGAAAAAGACGACCTGACGATTCCGCAATCGTTCGAGCGCCAGCGCCGGTACGACGGCCGATTCGGCGCGCAGGGCCGCAACCTGTGGTAACGCCGCATCGACCTGCGGCAACGCCTCACCGTACGCCTCGATAAACGTCTCGATCCACCGCCAGGCCGCGGCGGGGACCGGGTCTTCCAATATCCCGTGTTGCTGCATGGCTTGCGCCAGCAGCTCCCGATCTAGCGGCACGCCTTCATCTTCTTAAGGACACGATAACCCATGACCATTGCCTTAATCGTCGCCGGCCTCGGATTCCTCGCCATCACCCTGTCCGCCGCCGCGCCGCACATCGCGGCGCGCATCAACGGGAAGACGCGCTCGTCGGGTTAGTGCCCGCCGCCGCCAGGTTGCCCGGTACCACCGTCACCACCCGGCTGCCCCGTACCGCCGTCATCTTCGGTTTCGACTTCTTCTTCAGGACCATGCGACCACACCAGCGTCTTCATGCATGAACAATAAGACGCGGCGCAAAAGGTACCTTCAAGGTGATCAGTACCGGTGTCGTTTGTCGAGACTTTATCGGCCGCACCATCGAGCTGGAATTCTTGATCGAGCGCGTTCGCACGTTACGTGACGGACGCGGCGGCTTGTTGGTCGTCAAAGGGAACGCCGGCGTCGGTAAGTCGCGTCTGACGCGCGAGCTGATGGCCGCGAACATTCGCGCCGGAATACGGACGGTCGAAGTTGCCTGCGCCGAATTCGGCGATACACCATTTGCTCCCGTGATCGGCCTCGCGGACGCACTGAACGTGCACGAAATCGCCAAGCGCCTTCGCGTTCCCGCGGATGGTTCGGCGGGTCCCGGCGACGAGCGCAACCGGCGTCTCGCCGAATGCGCTGCAGCATTTGCGGATGCCGCAGCTCGCGAGCCGTTCGTCGGCGTCGTCGAAGACGTGCACTGGGCTGCTGCGACGTCGCTAGACCTGCTGCGCCACGTCGGTACGCGACTCCGCACGTGCCCGGCATTTCTCGTCGTCACCGTCCGCGACGACGAAGCCGGCCTCGACTCGGCGGTGACGCGCGGCCTCGACGCTCTCGACCGTGACGCAGACGCGGTGCTCGCGCTGCGCTCGCTCACGAGCGAGGAGATCAAATCCCTCATCGCATCGGTGCTGCGCGACGACGGCCGCCGGATTTCGACCGTAAATCGCGATGAGATCTCGCGGCTCTCCGATGGCCGGCCGTTTCACGCTGAAGAACTTCTGCGCGGACTGCTCGAACGCACATCCGCGCCCGATCCGTCGCGGGAGACGACCGTGCCGCGCTCGGTCCGAACGGCGGTCGTCGATCGTCTCGAACTGCTTGACGAACGCGAGCGACTTGCGCTCGCGCATGCGGCCGTGATCGGCCCGCATTTCGAGATTGATCTGCTCGCAACACTGCTCGGCATGTCGCAGCGAGAGGTGCTTCCCATTTTGCGTAAAGCGCGCAACGCGCAGCTTATCGTGGAAGAACCGGACGGCACGACGTTTTCATTCCGGCATGCCCTTACGCGCGAGGTCGTCTACGCCGAAATTCTCCGCGCCGAAGCGCGCGAGGTGCACGCGCGCGTTGCCCGCGAAATGATCGAACGCTCCGCCGAAGCGGTGGTCATCGCGTATCACGCCTGGAAGAGCGGCGATGCGGAACTAACGTACACCTGGAATACCCGGTGCGGCCAGGCGGCGGCCGGCGTCCATGCGCACACCGAAGCGATCCGTCATTACGAGCGCGCTTTCCGGGCCTGTTCGGATGCCGTCGAACGAAGCTCGCTCGCCGAGGAGCTCGCGCACGCGCATTTCGCGATCGGCGAGATCGACGAGGCACTGGCGTGGCTCGACGCGGCGATCGGCGAAAGCGGCGCCGACCAGGAACGCGCTCACCGGCTGGCCCTCGACAAGGCGCGCGTGGTCTTCGAGTCCGGCGAATTCGAGTCCGGGATCACGCTTGCAGGCGCGGTGGTCGCCGCGCTCGAGGGCATCGATTCCGCCGTGCGTTTCGAAGCGGAAACGCGCCTTGCCGCATTGCTCAACGCGAGTGGCCGTTCGCACGAGGCGTACGCCCACCTCAAAGCCGCGGAGTCGCTGCGTACGGAACCGCATCGGCGCTGGGCCGCACGACATCGGGGCATCCTCGCGCACACGTTGCATGGACTCGGCCGCATCGAAGAGAGCGCGGCGGCATTCATCGAAGCCGAGCGCGCGAGCCGCGAGATCGGCGATCTCGACTTGCTCGAGCGCACCCTCAACAACCATGCGGGCCTGATGGCCTCGTGCGGCGATACGCAGGGCGCCATCGCACGGTACCGTGAAGCGCTCGCCGTCGCGCGAACGATGAAGGCGCCGCGATTGATCGCCTGGGTCCAGCAAAATCTCGCCTACAACTGTACCCTCGCGGGAGATTTCGAAGCCGCCCGCGCTGCGTGCCGCGAGGCGACGGCGATCGACCACGGGGTCGCGATCGTGAGCCGATGGTTGGCCGCGACCGAACTGCGCATCGAAACGCTGACGGCGTCACCCTCGAACGAGCGGCTCTTTGACGCGATGCGCGCCTTCGATGACGCCGAGCGCAATGGTGAGGGCCCCTCGGCGCTCGTCGCCGGGGGCGCGCTGATTCTCGCCCGCCAAGCAGCGGGGGAGAACGGCAACGATATCGCGGAGCGGTTCGTCGCGCTTGCGGCACCTGCCGACGAACCGTGGATCGGCGAAGCCGCGCCAAAACTTCGCACCGATCTGGGCGCCGCGATCCGCACGCGGATCGAAGCGGCGGCCGCCGCCCCGTTCGCCCTCGGTCCGCAGGCCACGCTCGCGCTGCTCGACGCGCGTATCGCGCTCCGTGAACGCCGCCGCGGCGATGCGGATGCGCTCGCGAAGATCGCGGTCGAGCAGTTCAAAGCGCTCGGCTGGCCCGTTGAAGAGGCCTACGCCCGCGAGATCCGTGGTGGCGTGAAGGAAGCACTCGAAATTTTCCGCCGCATCGGCGCTCACGCGGAGGTCGCGCGGCTGACGAACATGGCCGAGCACGTTCCCCGCAAACGCGGGGAAGGGACGCTAACGATCCGCGAGCGCGAGATCGCGAACCTCATCGCGACCGGCAAGACGAATCGCCAGGTCGCGGAGGCGCTCGTCATCAGCGAGCGGACCGTCGAGACGCATGTCGCGTCGATCTACGGAAAATTCGGCGTCTCGAATCGCAAGGATCTGATCGCCGTCATCCGGCCGGAGAACTGACGCGCCCCTCCCCCGGGCCCGGCCCAAATATCCGTACTCGGTACGGATGGCCGCAGCCATGGCCGGGGTTACGGTTTGGCCATGACCAGACCGACCGTCTCCGAAGAATACGACGACCGCGATCCGGCCCTGGCGGCCTCGATCGCCGCGGCGTTCAACGTCCTCACGACCCTGACCGGCATCCGGGCCCGGGTCGCCACCTACATGATCTGCGACGGCGACACCCGGCGGGTCGTCACCCTCGACGAATTCCGCCTCGCGCTCGTCTCCTGTAAGCGCCTCGAGGTCGTCCGCTCGCCGATCGACCACAGCGACATCTACCTAGCCCAGCGATGATCGTCGCGTGGTGGCCGGCGGCGAGCGCGCCGGTTCCGGCCAATTCCCCGGCGCCGGCCCCGGCCCGCCCCGGCGTTCGCTACGCGGTCGTCGACGGCGGCATCCGGCGCCTCGTCACGGAGCGGGAGTACCGCGAGACCGTCGCCGGCTGCACGAAGATTGAAGTGATCCGCTACCCGGGCGAAACGATCGTCACGAACGTCTGCTATCGGTGAGTCGAGCCGGCAGCAGAAAATCGCTCATAAGCTCAGGAATGCATTGCGCGCAGATGATTCGCTTGCGCTTCCATCTCGCTTTTCAAATCAGCTACGACGGAGGGACCGCTAGGGTTACGGCGCTCCGCGCCGGTCGATGAGGGCGACCGCGTAGGCGGCGATGCCACTACCGTCCCCGGTGTACCCCATCCCTTCGGACGTTTTTGCCTTCACGCTGACCGCGGCGAAATCGAGTTCCAGCACATCGGCAACACGCTGCCGCATGTCGTCGATGAACGGGGCGAGTTTCGGTTTCTGCACGACGATCGTTGCGTCGATGTTGCCGATCGACCAGCCGTGGCGGGCGAGCAATTCGTGAACGGCGGCGAGCAGGCGCATCGAATCGGCGCCCTTCCACTGCGGATCGCTATCGGGGAAATGGCCGCCGAGATCGCCGAGCGCCGCGGCGCCCAGCAGCGCGTCGCTGATCGCGTGCGCGAGAACGTCGGCATCGGAATGACCGAGCGGACCCGTTTCGTGCGGGATCGTGACGCCGCCGAGAATGAACGGGCGGCCTGCGACGAGTTGGTGCGCGTCGAAGCCGTGACCGACGCGCACGGTCACGCCGGCGGCGTGCCGACGTGGGTCGTGAAGAACGCGTCTTCGCCGGCCAGCGCATGCAGGCGCGCGCCGAAGCCGCGCAGGCCTTCGGATGTCACGTGCGCGCGGATGGCGACCGCGGCCGGCAGATCGCGCTCGACGCCGTCGATGCGCGCGTCGCGCGCGGCGAGTTCCGCCGTCACATCATCGACGGCGCGCGCGTCCACGTAGCACTCCACGATCAGCGATTCCACCGGCCGCGCGTGGGTCGAGCGTTCGCGCAGAATCGTTTCCGCCCGCGCGCGGTCGTGGGGCACCGTCACTTTGAAATTCTCCGGTGACGCCGGGATCAACATGACATCGCAGCCGGCGCGTTCGAGCAGCGCGGCATCGTCGGTCGCCGCGGGCCACTCGCCGCGCAGCGCCTCGCCGTGCGCGCGTTCCATGTCGCGATAGGTCGCGAATTGCGGCGTCTGCGCCGACCACAGCGTCGAGCGATCCATCGTCCGCACGACCTTGCGGTCTTCGTTCGCAACTTTGATCGTGTCGATGCACGGGGTCGCGAGCAGTGTCGCGATGCCGTGCCGCACCGGATGCATCCCGGCGCGAATGTCTTGCGCTTCCACCAGCGGCCGCGCGCCGTCGTGCACCAGCACGCCGCCGCACGGCAACGGTAGCGCGGCGATCCCGAGCCGCACGCTCTCTTGGCGCGTCGCGCCGCCCGCCACCACGCGCCACGGCAACACCCCGCTCGCGCTGCGCAGACACACGCTCTGCGTCGCCTCGATAAACTCCGGCTCCGTCACGACGACGAGCTCCACGATCTCGGGCATCGACGCAAACGTCTCGATCGACCACGCGAGCATCGGCTTCCCGGCGAGATCGATCAGCTGCTTCGGCCCGCCGAAACGCGTGCCGCGCCCCGCAGCAACGATGACCGCCCCCCAGATCACGTGCGCTTGGCCTTCGCGAAGATCATCCGGCCGGCCATCGTCTGCAGCGCGCTCGTCACGTTGACCTCGATCGTCTCGCCGATCAGCCGGCGGCCGTTCTCGACGACGATCATCGTCCCGTCGTCCAGGTAACCGACGCCTTGATGCGGCTCTTTGCCTTCCTTGATGACCATGACGCGCAATTCTTCTCCGGGCAGCAACACCGGTTTGACGGCGTTCGCAAGTTCGTTGAGGTTGAGCACCGCGACGCCTTCGACGTTGGCGACGCGGTTCAAATTGTAATCGTTCGTGACGAGTTTGCCGCCGCGCTCTTGCGCGAGCCGCACCAGCTTCGCATCGACCTGGGCGAGGTCGTCGAAGTCGCGTTCGACGATCTCGAGCGTCGAAATCGTGCCGAGCTTCGTGAGCACCTCGAGCCCACGCCGCCCGCGCGTGCGTTTGAGCGAATCGCTCGAATCGGCGATCAGCTGCAATTCGCGTAGCACGAAGCGCGGCAAGATCAGCGGCCCCTCGAGAAAGCCGCTCTGCACGACCTCGAGGATGCGCCCGTCGATGATGACCGACGTATCGATCACCTTCGGCGTGCCGCCGCCGCCCGGCGCGACGGTCGCACCCGTCATCCGGCCGAGCGTGACGCGCTGCTTCGCGCCGACGCGCGCCCCAAGAAACGCGGCGAAGAGCGAGATGACCAGATACAGGAAGATCGCGATGTAGCCGCCCGTTTGGCCGCCCATCGTGATGAACTCGAAGAGCACGTTCTTGGCGAGAAACGCGATGATGAGCCCGGTGACGAGGCCGATCGCGCCGCCGACGAGTTCACCCGGTGCCAGCCGGTCGATCGCGCGCTCCACGGTCGCGAGCTCCGTCTCGAAGAGCGCCTGCGCCGCCGGTACGAGCACGACGCCGAGCACCGCGCCGATGATCGGGGCCACGATGAGCAGCACGACCTGCCAGAACTCGCTTGCGACATGCAGCGAGATCGCATGCACGTAGGCCTCACGACCGAGCAGAAATCCGGTCGTGCCGAAGACGGCGGCGAAGGCCAGTCGCAGGAGCGTCGTGGCCGGACGTCCCGCCCCTTCGTTCGAGGAACGGAGCGGAGACATCAGAGGAACGCCGCGCAAACATCGTTCGCGACGAAGCGGCCACGCTCGGTCAGACGCACGAACGTGACCCCGCTCTGCAGCAGGCCGTCGGCTTCCATCCGTTCGATCGCCGAACGGTAGTGCGTGCGTACATCAACCCCGTAGCGTTCGCGGAACGCCCCGGTATCGACTCCTTCGCGCGTCCGCAGCGCCAGCATGATCGCCTCGCCGATGCGCTGGTCGCCGGCCAGGGTTTCCGACTCGCCCGGGATCGCATGCCCGCCGAGCGCGGCGGCACAATAGGTCTCGCGATCGCGCGTGTGCACCGAGCGAAAGAAAGCAAGGTAGGATGAGGCGCCAACGCCGAGGCCAACGTAGTCGCCGTTGCGCCAGTAGTTCTCGTTGTGCTCGCAGCGGAAGCCGGGCCGTGCGAAATTCGAGATTTCGTAGTGCTCGTAGCCGGCACCGCCGAGCGTCGCGATCGCCTGCGCGTAGAGCTCGGCTTCGCGCGTGTCGTCGGCGAAGGCCGCAGGCTCGCGCGCGAACCAGCGCGCGTAGGGCGTGCCGTCTTCGATCGTGAGGCCGTAGGCCGAGAGATGCTGCACGTCGAGTTCCAGCGCGGCATCCAGCGATTGTCGCCAGCTCGCCTCGGTTTGTCCTGGGACCCCGAACATCACGTCGATGCTGAGATTGGTGAAGCCGGCTGCGCGCGCGCGGCGCACCACTTCGGCGACGTCGGCCGGCGTATGCCGGCGTCCGAGCACGCGCAATTCAGCGGCGACGAACGATTGCACCCCGATCGAGAGCCGGTTGATCCCGGCCGCCCGCCACACCTCGAGGCCGGTGCAGAGCGCGAGATCGGGGTTGAGTTCGAGCGTGATCTCCGCGTCGTTTGCCAGCGCAAACCGCTCGCGCAAGCGGCCGACGAGCCCGGCGAGCACGACGGGTTCGTACGTGTTGGGCGTGCCGCCGCCGAAGAACACCGTCGTCCCCTGCAGCGCGGGCGCTGCGGCGATCTCGGCCTCGAGCGCGGCGAGATACCGCGCGGCCGCCGGCCCGTCGTACGCCCACTTCGCGAAATCACAGTACGGACAAACGTACGGGCAAAACGGGAGATGAACGTAGATCGCTGTGGGCACCGCGGTCACCCCGCGAGGCTCACGCCGGGATGCGCTCGACCGATGCAGCGATCGCGGCGATCAGATCGGCGCGCGCTTCCGCCGCCGCGGCGGCGATGGCGTTGCGGATCGCCGTGCGGTTCGAGCGGCCGTGTGCGACGATGCAGTTGCCGCGCAAGCCGAGCAGCGGCGCGCCGCCGTAGGTATCGTAGCTCAGTTTCTTCTGCAGTTTGGCAAACGCCGGGCGCAACAACAGCGCGCCGAGTTTCTCGAGCAGCGTTCCGCCCTCGATCGTCTCGCGCAGCGAGGTACGGAAGTACCCGCCCGCGCCTTCGGCGAGTTTGAGCATCACGTTGCCGATGAAGCCGTCGGTGACGACCACGTCGGCGTGATCGTTGAAGAGATCCTTGCCCTCGACGTTGCCGATGAAGCGCACCGGCGCGAGATCGAGCAATTCGGCCGCCGCGATCGATTGGCTGTTCCCTTTGGAACGCTCTTCGCCGACCGAGATGATCCCGACGCGCGGTTCGGCGATGCCGAGCGCCGCATGCGCGTAGGCACTGCCCATCAAAGCGAACTGCACGAGCCATTCCGGCCGGCAATCGACGTTCGCACCGGCATCGAGCAGCACCACCGGACCGCGCACGCCGGGGATCACCGTCGCGATCGCGGGCCGCGCGATCCCGGCGATTGTGCGCAAACGGATCAGCGCGATCGCGAGAAACGCGCCGCTGTTGCCGGCCGAAACGCAGGCGTCGGCGGCGCCGCTGCGCACGCGTTCCACCGCTTCGCCGAGCGACGTGCCGCCGGCATTGCGCACGGCGTAAGACGCATGCGCGTCCATCGCCACAACCGCATCGGTGTGCACGATTTCGATGTCCTGCGAACCCGGACCGACGAGCAGCGGTTCGATCCGGTTACGATCGCCGACGAGCGTCATGCGGCCGAGGCCGTCGCGGTTCGCGAGCAGCGTGCCCGCGACGATCTCTGCCGGCGCGTGGTCACCGCCCATCGCGTCGATGGCGATGCGCGGGAGCGAATCAGCGCTCAACGGAGGGAAGTTTGGGCGGACATGGCGCCCTTCGGATTGGCTACGGTCCGTCCCGGACCTTGCGATGGGTCCGCAGAGATGGTATGATCCGCCTGTTATGGCCAAACGGTGTGATGTGTGCGGCAAGGGGCCGATGAGCGGCAACAACGTCTCGCACGCGATGAATAAAACGAAGCGGCGCTGGCTGCCGAACTTGCAATCCGTCCGGATCGATCAGCGTGGGACCCACCTGACCGCGAAGGTGTGCACGTCCTGCCTGCGCTCCAAACGGGTCAAGCGCGCGGTTTAGACCGCTCGTTCTGGCAGGGTGAGCCCTGCCAAAAGCTGCAGGAACTTCCTGCTTTGAGCCCGTTGCTTTTTCCGCTCATGAGAGCCCGCTAGCGCGAGGCTCTTCTTCCGTTTGCTGGGAATTTACGAAGGCGGCCAAGGGCAAGGACGGCGCGGCAGCGGAATAGCGCGACAACGTGGCTACCCGTCCGGCGCCCTCCCCTGGGACGCTCGTCAACGCCGTGGCGCTGTTGATCGCCATTACGATCGTCGGCCTCTTCGTCGCGCGCGGCGTGTGGGTGCTGGCCTATCCGCAGTGGGGGATCATCGGCGCCCTGTGCGTCGTAATCATGCTGATCAGTGTGATCGGCGCCCTCGACGTGGTCGGCGGCCGGCCGGTCCGGGCCTGGCTGCTCGTCGGCCTCGAAGCGAGCGTCGCGGCGATCGTCTTCTCGGAACTCGGATTCTCGCTCGAGCGCGCGACCGAAGACGTTCCCGTGATCGGGCCGATCTTCGCGCTCAACGTCTGGGCGCCGCGCTATGAGAAAATCGCCCCCGACCGCGCGGCGGCCTATCGCGTGTACGGCCACGGCGGCGAAGGCGTGCTGCTCTACCTCGACCGCCCGGCCAAACTCGTCGTCGAGCGCGGTGAGTGCGCCGATCTGCGCACGGGCGATGCCGCCTACGTCACCGGCAAAGAGCCCCGGATCCAGGTTGCCCTGGACCGTACGCTCGGCGCCTGTGCGGCTCACGACGGCGATACCGCGACTGCCGTCACCGACTACTACACCGGCAGCGCGCGCGTGACCGGAGCGCAAAGCCGCCTGCGCGCCGCGGGCGACGCCGAGACCGACGGTTTCGAGCCGGTCGCGCTCGCCGAGCTGCGCCTCGGGATGGCCGATTCGGCCCAGCGCGCCGAGATCTGCAGCGAGATGAAGCACGCCCGCACGACCGGGCGGGTGACGAAGTTTTCGCAGCTGCTCGCCCGCTACAAGCCGCCCGCCGGGACGAACTGCACCTAGTACATCAATTGGTTACGCGGCGGCGCGAACTTCAGCCGCGCGTCGGCGCCGGCCGCGGGGATCGCGTGGAACGTGACGCCGAAGCGCTCGGCATAGCGCGGCGCCAGATCTTCATCGAGATACGGGATCGGTTTGAAGAGATCGAGCGCGGAGACCGGATCGACGGAGCCGCCGCCGTAGGCGGTCGTTCGCTCGACGGCGAGCGATGCGAGCGCCGTCGCGAAGAGTGCGGCCGGAAGTTGTCCCGCGCCGTTGGCGAGCAGCGTAGCGAGGCCGCCCGCAAACACGTCCCCGGCGCCGTAGCCCGGAAAGCTCGTATGCAGCGGTGAGAAAATGCGCTGGTAACTGTACCCGTTCGAGAAGAGCGACATCGCCTGGCGGCGCTCCGCATCGCGGACGAACGAGGTGACGATGACCGTCTCGGGGCCGATCTCCATGAACTTATCGAGGAAGGTGCGTTCGGTTGCGCGGCGGTCACGCGCGAGATCGAGCAAGATCTCGGCCTCGAAGCGGTTCGGCGTGATGACTTGCGCGTGCGGCACGAGCCGGTCGCGGATCACGCGCGCCGTTTCGACCGAGACGTAGAGCCCCTTCTCGTAACTGCCGAGCACGGGATCGAGCACGACCAGGCCGTGAAAATCGTGCAGCGCGGCGGCCACGATCTCGACGTGCTCGGGCCGCGGCAGATACCCGATCACGAGCACGGTCGGGTCTTGCGCGATCAGAAACTCGACGCCGCGCCGGAAATCGCGCTGGTCGATCGAGATCGTCATGCGGCCGTCGATCCCGCCGCGCGCGCTGGCAAGGGCGGTCGGCGTCGTGATCGTGCGCACGCGCATCCGATTGGCAATCGCCGAGACGGCCTCGTTGCCGAGGAAGCCGAATCCGACGCTGTTCTGTATGGAGCCGAGCAGCGGGAACGCCCGCTGGCGGTCATCAGTTTCCACGTAAATGATCCCAACCGGAGCGAGGTAGTGCTACACCGTTGGCGAGCCGCACACCGGCTCCCTCGGTAATCGCTCCCAAGTTGTGGAGTTCGCGCCCAAAACGTGCGGCGAAACGTCCCGCCAGGTAGCCGAAGGCGCGGGCGTTCATCGTTCCGAGCAGCGCAAAGTCTTCGCCGCCGCCCAGCGCGTAGGCATCGGGGTCCTCGCCACGCGCCGCGGCGACCGCGGCGGCAACGGGGTCGACCGGGATGCGGTCGAGCCGCGCGCCGACACCCGAGGCGGCGCACAGCCGCGCGAGATCGGTCGAGAGGCCGTCCGAGGTGTCCATCAGCGCGTGAACGTTGCGCGACGCGCCGAGAAAGCGGCCTTCGGCAAGTTGCGGCTCCGGCCGCTCGTAGGCAGTCCGCGCGGCCGCCGCGATCGCGTCGCTGACCGCGACCGCGTCGCGACTCAGCAGCAGACCCGCGTGGCTTGCGCCGAGTGCGCTCGTCACGAACACGACATCGCCCGGGCGCGCGCCGTCGCGGCGTTTGACGTTCGAAGGGCGCACCTCACCGACGACGGTGATCGCAAAGGTGATCGCCGGCGCGCGCGTGATGTCGCCGCCCGCGAGCGCGCAGCCGGATCGCTTCGCGAGCGCCGTCATGCCGCGGTATGCACGCACGATCCAGCCCTCGTCGCTGCGCGCGTTCACGCCGAGCGCGATCGTCGCGAGCACCGGCCGCGCGCCCATCGCGGCGATGTCGGAGAGGTTCGCGGCGAGCGCGCGGTGGCCGATCGCCTCGGGCTCCATCGCCGCGGTGAAGTGGACGTCCTCGACGAGCGCGTCGGTCGTGATCACGCTGTCGTGCGAACGTGACGGCCGCCAGATCGCAGCGTCGTCGCCGATACCCAGGCGCAGCGAACGGCGCGGCGCAGCTCCGATGACCGCGCGCAACTCCGCGATCAGCGCATCTTCGGAGCGCGGTGCGCTCACCGCGGCCGCGCGACGGCCTCGACGCGCCGGCGCAGATCGCGCAGCGTCTCGGGCGGATCGTCGGCAGCGAACACGCTGGACCCCGCGACGAGCACGGTCGCGCCCGCTTCGACCGCGCGCTCGATGTTCGCAAGTCCGATCCCGCCGTCGACTTCGAGCAGACACGCCGGGTTGCGCTCGTCGATGAGCGCGCGCGCTTCGGCGAGTTTGACCAGCGCGCGTTCGATGAACGGCTGTCCGCCGAAGCCCGGGTTGACCGACATCACGAGCAAGAGATCGATGTCTTCGATGATGTCGACGAGCATCGAGACCGGCGTCGCCGGATTGATCCCGATCCCGGCTTTGGCGCCGATCGAGCGCAGGTACTGCAAGAGCCGGTGCGCGTGCGGCGTCGCCTCGTAGTGGAACGTGATGTAATCGGCGCCGGCTTTGCGGAACTCATCGACGTACCGTTCCGGCTCGACGATCATCAAGTGGCAATCGAACGGCAGCGTCGTGAGCTTGCGCAGATCGGCGACGATCTTCGGTCCCCACGTGATGTTGGGCACGAATCGGCCGTCCATCGAATCGAGGTGCAAGAGATCGGCGCCCGCGCTCTCGACCATCCGGATTTGATCCGCGATCGCGGCGAAGTCGGCGCTGAGCAGCGAGGGGGCGATGTTCACGGCGCGCATCAGGGTTTCGGCTCGAGCGCCGGCGAGGGCGACGGGTGCGGCGAGTCTTCGCCGAGTTGGGTCTGATTGAGCAGCTCGTTGTTGATGTAGGTATCGAGCTCGGCCGTTCCGACCGAGGTGACCGTGAAGTCGAGCCGCTGGCCGCCTTGCGCGTAGCCGTCGTAGACGTTCCACGTCCCGGTCTGATCGCGAACTTCGATGCGAAGGTTCGCGCTTGAATACGTCGAGGGGACCGTTGCGGTCGCATGCACTTGGCGCACGAGATAGCCGTATTCCGTCGGCCCGGCGCTCACCTGGAGCGAGACGGGCGAAAAGGGATCGATCGTCTCGCCCGCCGCCGGCCGCTGGCGGACGATCGTCCCGCGCGCCGGCCCGGACCGGCCGAACGGCGTCCAGACGATCTGGCCCAGATGCGTCTTTGCGCGCGCGGCGTCGGCGCGCGCATCGTCGATCGATTCGCCGACGAAATCCGGGACCTTAACCGAACCCGGCGGCCCTTTGCTCAGCGTCAACGACACGCCCATCCCCTCGTGCACGCCCGCGAGCGGCACGGGGTCTTGCGCAAGCACGTGGCCGGCGGGGACATCGTCGTTGGGCGCGACGGTGGTTTTCGCGAGCGCGAGTTTCGCGTGACCGAGATCGAGCGTCGCCTCGCGCAGCGAGAGAAAGCGCAGATCGGGCATCGGAAAGATCGACACGCCGGTGCTCACGATGAGTGAGAGCTGCCGGCCCTCGCGCACGCGCACGCCGGCCGCCGGTTGTTGCTGCATTACGACATCTTTGGGAAACCGGTCGCTGGGCTGATTTGCGATCACTTGCACGGCCAGGTTGAGCCGCGCCGCTTCGGCTTGCGCGTCGGCGAGGGTCTGGCCGACGACCGTCGGAACCAGCACGCTCTGTTCGCTCGGGCCGAAAAAGTTGGTTACGGCATGGCCGAACCAGACGATGACGCCGACGGTGAACGCGAGCGCGAGCGCAAAGAACCAATCGCGGTCACGCAGCCACCCGCCGCCCCCGGCGCGCGGCACGTCGGGGATTATGCGAGCGCCTCGAGCGCCGCGTCGTCGAACTCCGCGTTGGAGAACACCCGCTGCACGTCTTCATGCTCTTCGAGCGCGTCGAGGAAGCGCAGCACGCTCTCCGCATCGGCGCCATGCGGCTGTGCGGTTTGCTTGGCTTCCATCACGAGCTCGGCCGAACGAACCGCGAGGCCCGCGCGTTCGAGCGCGTCTTTCGCGGCCATCAGTTCGCCCGGTTCGGTCACGATCTCGGCGGGCGCACCGAACCGGACATCGACGACGCCGTCGACGAGCGCGCGTTCCGTGAGCGCGTCTTCGTCGAGCTTGCCGGGATCGATTTCGATCAAGCCGCGCTGCTCGAACATCCAGCCGACGGAGCCCGTCTCGCCGAGCGTGCCGGCGTTGCGGCTGAAGAGAAAACGTAATTCGCTCGCGGTACGGTTGCGATTGTCGGTCGCGGCATCGACGATCACGGCGACGCCGGCGGGGCCGTAGCCCTCGTACCGCAACTCTTCGATCTCTTTCTCGTTACCCGCACCGCTCGCGCGCGCGATCGCGCGTTTGATGTTGTCTTGCGGCATGTTGTTGAGGCGCGCTTTTTCGACCGCCATCTTGAGGCGATAGTTGGCCTCGGGGTCAGTCGAGCCGCCTTTGGCGGCCAGAATGATCTCTTTCGAGAGCTTCGTGAAGAGGGCGCCGCGCTGCGCGTCGACCTTGCCCTTCTTCAGCTTGATGTTGTGCCATTTTGAATGTCCGGACATTTACCTTAAATCCACGAGCGGAACCAAATGCGGGCGTTCCACGCTTCCCACGTTACGTGGACGCCGGCGACGATGGGATAGAAGAACCAGAACATCGCGACCGCCGCGACGAGGTACGCGATCACGAAATACTGCGGCGCACTCAAGCGCAGCATCCCGCCCCCGGCCGGCACGGCCGCGAAACGGCGCGCGCCGAATTGCCAGATCCGCTGGAGCACGATCGCGTTCGCAAGTACGATGATCGCGAGGTTGGGGAAGAAATGATATTCGAACGCGATGCGCGGCGAACCGATCCAGGGAAGCCATTGCAGGAAGTACGCGCCCGCGAGCAGCGCATAGCCCTTGTTCTTCTCGCTCCAGGCGAGCACCGCGACGATCGGGACGGTCAGAATTCCGGACCACCAGATCAGCGGGTTCGGCAGCGCAAGAATTTCGGCGACGCAGCATGCGGCGGCATCTTTTTGCGCGACGGCGCTACGGAAGTCGTGATAGTAGTACGAGATCGGGCGCCCGATGAACGGCCACTGCCACCACGACGACTGATACAGATGCGTCGCCTTGAGCGTCGAGTGATACCAATACATCCCATGCTGCAAGGCGACCATGTCGAGGAAGTTGTTGCCGAGCGTGAAGAACGGAATGTAGCAGGCCGTGTAGATCAGGCCGCCGATGACGAACATCCAGCTCGCGAGCAGCGTAATGCGCGGCCCGAACGGGTTGCCGAAGAGCGCCGGCCGTTTGAAGAACCGCTGCACGAACACCGCGCTGCCGATCAGCCAGATCAGGATGATATCGAAGAGGCCGTTCCACTTCGAGGCGGCGAGTGCGCCGCCCGAAACCGCGACCATGCCGAGCCAGAACCAGGCGTCCTTCGCGCGGACCGTCTCGACCGGCGTCTCCATCGTCCCGTCCGGCGCAAACGTCGTCGTACCCGCGGGCGTCGTGTAGACGAGCCGGTTATTGCGGTCGTAGCTGCGCTTCGCACCGTTCCCGTCGTTGTACTCGAGCACATCGCCCTTGGCGGGACGGCCCGCGCCGCGCCCCGCGCGCGCCGGAGCCGAACTTGCGCTGCGCACGATGCCCTCGGGCGTCGTGAGTTCGGCCGCCGCGCCGCCGGCAACGAGCGTCCCGTCGGCGTACGATGTTTCCCGCACCAGCGGCAGGATCCGCGGAATCATGAGCCGCGCGACGACGTAGATCAGCGCCTCGAACCATAAGCCCGCGACCCCCCAGGTCCAATGCTGGAACGTCGTGTGATCGGGCTCCGCCGTCGTCGTCGGCCCGATGTTGGCGAGGGCGACCGCAAAGAGCGCCGAGGGGAGGATCCCCACCAGCAGCACGATGCCCATGAGCGTCAAGCGCGGCGGGTCGAAACGCGGGCTCACCGCGACTTGGGAGGCGATCCACCAGCGATAAAACGCATAGATCGTGAGCAGCGAGAAAAACGCGACCGTGATCTCCGGCGTCGCGATGCGCGATTGCACGAAGTGGAAGCCGTCGAAGGTCAGCATCAGCGCGGCGGCGCTCGCGAAGAGCGTCGAGCGCATCAAGCGCTTCGCGAAGACGTAGAGCACGTACACCATCAGCGCGCCGATGACGATGTTGAGGAAACGCCAGCCGTAGCCGGTGTTGCCCAGGCCGTGCAGGCCGCCGAACATCATCATCGAGAGCGTGATGATCAGCTTGGTCAGCGGCGGATGGGTGTACTCGAAGATCGGCTTGTGGGAGAGATACTCCTCACCCGCGCGCGGATAGTAGATCTCATCGAAGTACTTCTCGACCGGATACTGATACCAGAGGATGCAGATCACGAACGAGGTCAGCGTGAGCAGTCCCGCGATCAGGTAGTCGACGCGCGTCATCGTCGCGAGGCCTTCGCGCGTGTCGAACCAGGTGCGCACGCGCAAGAGCGCGGGCATCACGAACGCGCCCGCACTCCGCGCGCCGCGCGCGCCGCCGGCGACGATGGTGTTCCCGTAGGCGATCGTGCCGCCCAAGAACAGGTAGCCCAGCGTGAAGAACGTCAGCACGTTGAGCGCCGAAGCCGGATGCGAGATCATCGGCCACAGATCGAACGGGTCGACGCCCGGAATCTTGTCCTCGAGCACCGTCTGATAGTTGAGCGAGTACGCCAGGTTCGCGAAGAGCGTACAGGTCACGATCACCGACGCCCACAGGTAGCGCCGCCCGAACGCGATGAGCGGAACCATCAGCAAGAACGCGCCGAAGAGGTAGCGTTCATGCATCCGCGTCGCAAGACAGAAGAACGCGAACGCGACGAGCATCGCCGCCTCGAAGAACGACGCATCGTCTTTGCGCTGCACGTAGCGGGCGACGATCAGCGCCGTCGATCCGATCACCAGACCCCAGCCCCAGATGACCATCGGCCCGAGCACGAACGGCCCCAAGCCGAACAATCCAAACGTCAACGGCTGCGAGTCGGCCTGCCAGAACGGCTGTTTGATCGCGTAGAGGTTGAACGCGTTGACGGTGTTCTCAGGATAGACGCCGCTGCCGTACGTGTACTGGTGCAAGAGCCAGACGAAATCGGCGACCGGATTCCAATTCCCGTGGAAGATCACGCAGGACGCAAACGCCATCACGACGCCCGCCAGCATCCCGATCCCGGTGGCTTCCCAGCGCACGCGGCGTCCAGCGAGCGGACCGGTGAACGCGAACGCGATGTAGAGCGGCATGATGAACGCCGCTTGCGGTTTGATCAAGAGCGAGAACGAGAGGGCGAGCCAGGCCCAGACGATCGACCCGCGCGCGACGTCCGGTTCTTGCGAAGCGCGCGAAAACATCCAGAGCCCGAAGAGCACGAGGCCCCACGAAACGCTATCGATCTGCCCCCAGTACGCCGAGACGTAGATCGCCGCGGGGTTGAACGCGTAAAACGCCGCCGCGATGAGCGCGATACGTTCGCTCGCGTAGCGCCGCACGAGCGCGAAGATCAGCCAGGTATCGACCAGATCCATCGCGATCGCCGGCAGCTTGACCAGCTTCGCGAGCACGCCGTACGAACCGGGCGCGAGCAGATGCAGCCCGATGAGTCCCTTGTAGAACCAGCCGATCGCGAGCAGCACGAAGAAATAGCCCGGCGGATAATCGGCGAACGACGTCGAGGCGTAGAACTGGTTCAAGGGATGCTCGGTAAGCACGAGCGACCACGCTTCGAACGCCGAGATATCGTTGTGGAAACCGCTCGCGCCGATGAAAAGCATCCGCACGACGAAGCCGCCGACCAGCAGCACCATCATCGGCGCGAACCACGTTTGCGCCGCGACGCTGCGCACGGGTAGCCGGGCCGAGGCGCTCATGCCGCCCGCCCGAGCGTCGCGCGCAGGAAGTCGCGCACGCGTCCGCGCCGGTCGACGTCGTATGCGCGGGCGATCGCATCGGCTTCGTCCCAGCGTGCGCGCGCGGCCGCTTCGGCCGCGCCCCGCGCGCCGAGCGAATCGAGCGCGGCGATCACGCGCTGCGCGGCGATTTCACCGAGCGATCCGCCGCAGGCGTAGGCGTGCGCGATCGTCTCGCGCGCGGCCGACGACGGGCCGCCGAGCGCCCAGACGAGCGGAAACGTCCACTTGCGGCGCGCCACGTCGGCGCCGCTCGGTTTACCAGTCACGGCCGTATCACCCCACGTGCCGAGCACGTCGTCCTCGATTTGAAAGGCGGCGCCGTAGGCGCGGCCGACCCGCCCGTAGGCCTCCGCCCGTTCGTGCGCGGCACCCGCCGCATACGCACCGAGCGCGCACGCCGCGCCGAAGAGCGCGGCCGTCTTGTTCCCGATCATCCCGAGATACGCATCCATCGTGACGTGCTGCGCCGTCTCGAAGGCGATATCGGTCGCTTGGCCTGCGGTGATCGCGTACTGCGTTTCGTGCATGATGCGCGCCATCGCGAGTTCGTCGCCGGCCGGCAGCCGCGGGCTCTCGCCGAGCAGCGCCAGATACGCGATCGCGCACAGCGAATCGCCGGCATTGATGCCGTGCGCGACGCCCCAGCGCGCCCAGACCGTCTCGCGGTTGTGGCGCATCCGGTCGTGGTCTTCGATGTCGTCGTGCACGAGGGTCGAGTTGTGCAAGATCTCCACGGCGCACGCGGCCGGCAGCGCGGCATCGAGCGTGCCGCCCTCTTCTTCCGCGACGACGGCGAGCAGGCGCGGACGCAGGCGTTTCCCGCGCCGCTTGTCGGCCGCATCGTAGCCGAAATGATAGCGCGCCATCGGCGTGATCGGGGCATCGGTCGCGTAGCGCTCGAGCGTTGCCTCGAGCGCGGCCTCGAACCGGGCGCCGAACTCCGTCGCGCTATCCGGCGATACGGCTGAGCTCATTCATGCGGGCCTCGACGGCGTCGACCAGCCACCCCGGCGTCGATGCGCCCGACATGAGTCCGGCCCGCTGCACGCCGTGGAACCACGCGGGATCCAATTCGTCGGGACCCTCGATGTGATACGCGCGCGCGCCGTTGTGCGCCGAGAGATCGGCGAGGTGCTTGGTGTTCGCGGAGGTCTTGCCGCCGACGACGACCATCACTTCGACGTCGCGCGAGAGCGACTGCGCTTCGTTCTGACGGTTATGCGTGTCGGTGCAGATCGTGTTGACGGCGCGGACTTCGTAATACTTCTCGCTGAGCGCGCGCACGATGTCGGTGAAGCCGGCGCCCGACCACGTCGATTGCACGACGACGCCGACGCGGCTCGCACGCGGCAATGTCGCGACGTCTTCGACGCTCTGGATGCACCACGCGCCGGGGACGTGCGAGAGCGTCCCCTTGACCTCGGGATGGCTTGCGTCGCCGACGACGACGATCTTGTAGCCGTCGTTCTTCAGTTTCTCGGCCTGAACGTGGATCTTCGTGACCATCGGACAGGTCGCGTCGATGACGGTAAGGTTCTTCTCCCGGGCGCGCTCGAACGTTTCGACCGGCAGGCCGTGCGCGCGCACGAAGAGCGTGCCGCCGTCGTCGACCTCATCGACGCCGTGGGCGTTGCGCAGGCCCTTGGACTCCAGCGCCGCCACCATCTGCGGGTTGTGCACGACGTGACCCAGCGTCGTCACGCGGGCGCCCGGGGCGGCGACCGCCTCCTCCGCCTTCTTGACCGTGATTGCAACGCCGAAGCAGAACCCTTGCGTTTTCGCTCGCTTGATGACCATCGATCCCATTCTTCTCCGTACCGGGTGCTCAGGCTTTTCGGCCGACCGCGAGTTGTGCTTCGAGGTCGCGGATGCGGCGCATGATCTCGGCCGTCCACGGTTCGAGGGCCTCGGCCCCCCGCCGTTCGGCCTTCACGACGATCGGCTCGCCGTAAATGACCCGGATCTGAGCGAAGCGCTTGGCGTCGCGCGTCCCGCCGATCGCGGCGGGGACGACGGGGGCACCCGAGAGCGCGGCCAGCAGCGCGGCGCCGCCCTTCTCCTCGGCGGTCCCGGTGAGATTGCGGGTGCCCTCGGGGAAGATGCCCACGCAGCGGCCCTCTTTTAATACGCGCACGGCGGCGCGCAGCGCGGTCAGCCCGCCGGATTCGCGATCGACCGGATAGGTGCCCAGTGCCGTAATCACCGGACCCAGCACCGGGATGTCAAAGAGCTGCTTCTTCGCAAGGTAGGTCAGCGGCCGCTGAAGAGCGATCCCCAGGGCCACCGGATCCAAGTACGAGACGTGGTTGCACGCCACGATAACGGGCCCGGTCGCCGGGACGTTCTCGATCCCGCCGGCGACCTGGAACCGCCACAGCAGCCGGAAGACGATCCAGCACAGGCCCTTGGAAAAAAAGTAGAACCAGCGGATCATGCGCCGGCCTCGACGGCGGCGCGCATCCGCGCCACGACCTCTTCCGATGAGATCGCGGTCGAGTCGATCAGCACCGCGTCGGCAGCCGCGCGCAGCGGCGCGACGGCACGCGTCATGTCGATCCGATCACGCTCGGCGATCTGCTCGCGCACTTCGTCGAACGGCAAGATCACGCCGCGCTCGGCGAATTCCACGTGGCGACGCTTGGCCCGCTCGTCGACCGAAGCGGTCAAGAAAAATTTAAAGCGCGCATCCGGCAAGACGACCGTGCCGATATCGCGCCCGGCCATGACGACCGGCCCCTCGCGCGCGATCTCGCGCTGCGCTGCGACCATCCGGTCGCGCACGCGACCGAGTGCGGCGACGCTGGAGACGACCGACGCGACATCGGGATCGAAGAGCCGCATCGCCGTGTCGTGCCCGTCGATCTCGACCCGGTACCCGCTCTCTGCCGTCTCGTCGGCGACGAGCCGGATCGTGTGGCGGCCGAGCAAATGCACGATCGCGTCCTCGTTATCGAGGTCGATCCCCTCGCTTAGCGTGAGATAGGCCGCAGCCCGGTACATCGCACCCGTATCGAGGTAGAGCGAGCCGAGCGAGCGGGCAAGGGCGCGCGCGGTCACGGTCTTGCCTGAGGCGACCGGACCGTCGATCGCGACATGGCGATTAGACATGGACGGCGATGGCGGTTCGCCCCGCAGACGGGGAACCATTCGCGCGAACCGAACCGCGCGAGTGTGGCCAAAGCAAA
>Ga0116229_10004667_pt1 | contig 22478 bp, 28 predicted proteins | sample S1TSphgellanicum_3_FD_87313 | JGI IMG/M metagenome (GOLD analysis project Ga0116229, IMG submission 87313) | Host-associated microbial communities from peat moss isolated from Minnesota, USA - S1T2_Fc - Sphagnum magellanicum MG | ecosystem: Host-associated > Plants > Peat moss > Unclassified...
CTGGCAATTTCGAGTGCCGCATCGGCGATCGCAAATGAGACATCGCGGGCCTGAGACAGATTTCGGCTGTCGATGATCGAATGGTACATGGTAGCAGTCCTTCAGTTTGAGAGTTGTTTTACTCCGGGTGTTTCCAGCACCCTCACGCACGTCAGTCTTAAAACCTCGCCAGCGCGTCGCTGATATTATTGATCGCCGTATTCATCGGGTCGGCCGCCAGGTGCATGATCGTCAGGGCGGCGAGGAGGAGAAGCCAGTCGATCTTGTTGGCGAGGATCAGGCGGGCGAGGGCGGTCATTTGACGGGCCAAGGATTGCTTCGCCACTTCCGGTCGCCCTCTTCGGAAAAATCGATCTCAGCTTCCCGGTTGTTTCCTATGTTTGCGACGTGCGCAAACCAGCGGCCCTTGTGTGGCGACAAAAATAATATACCGGACGCATTACCCATTACCCGGCCATCGGGATTCAGAACTACCTGGAAAGCGATAACATCATCCTCCGGCTCGGCCGCAGTGTCACGGCAAATGAACCATTGTCCGGGAGAATCGGGGAAGCTTGCCCATAGACACCCCTGATAATTATAGCGGACAACACCCGGCATTATAGGCGCGTGCACCTCATCAACAGCATCCACTCCGTCGAAAACTTGGCGGGGCAAAAGATATTCCATCAGCGTTTTCGTCACTGCATTGCGCTGCTCGTCGGTCAGCTCGTCATAGCTTAACATCGTGTAAGTCCTTCGGTTTGAGAGTTGTTTTAGTCCGGCGTTTCCAGCGCCTTTACCCATCGATTCCCGGCTTGCGCCGGGGTGTTCGATTAGTCCTCGTCGGCGCCTTGCAGAGACATCGCATAATTGTAGATGGCTTCGGAGCGATTATTTGCGCTGGCTTCGTGTGGGATGACACAGCCGGCATGGGTCACAAGCCCCCGCGCCGTCCAGATGCCGCTTTGATTTCTGCAACTGCGCGGGGTGAGAGAGTCTACCGGCGCGGCGGCATCGGTCTTGATTTCCATGCCGTACTTTTCAACGTAGTAATTAGCCATCTTCGAAGTCCTTGCATTGGTCCGGCACAATCGCCGTCCGATGCAACTTATATACTTCCCTCAAGGAAGTTTGTCAAGCGAATTTTATAATTATTATGAAAATAATTCTGTAAAACAAAGGAAGTTTCGAAAGTCTATGTTGTGGCGAGTTCAACAATAGTACAACAATTAGTTTAAGACTCGCTATTCCAGGCCCGGCTGTTGATCCGTCAAAATATCGAGCAATTCGAAAACGAGAGAAATCCAGCCAGGTATCGGGTTCACCCCGTTTATCCAGCGTGAGACGGCGGATTCATAGACTCCCGCGAGGCGAGCAAACTCGACGGGTAGGAGCTGATAGCTCTTCAAGCGCGCCGCAAATTCCGCGGCGGTAAGCGGCTGGCGATCTGCTTTCGTGGCGATCCCGCGCAAGATGTCGGCGACCTTATGTCGCTGCATTGCTTTGTGTTTTGTGGCTGCGCTGGTCATCTGGTTTCCGATTCATTTAGAGATATGCTGGGCAGTTTATAGCTTCCTTGTAGGAAGTCGTCAATCGATACTTAGACAGCTAGTCGCCTGCGTAGTCGCGGGAATTATGAGACAAGAATCAACGTTTTGAGCGAAAGTTGCGCCCGCGGCCACGGCCACGGGGAGAGGTGCCGGAGAACCCCGTTAGGGGGTTCTCTGGTGGCCTGGTGGACGCGGAAGCGTCCACCTAAAAGCTGAAAAAGAAAGGAAGTCTTCGCCAGCAATACCCGCGAAGCGGGCTTTGCTGGCGCGCTACCCTATCGAAAAAGGCACCCTCCCTCGTCAAACTTCATCCTTTCGAGTTCTTCTCGCGAAATCTCTGATTGATCTCGCTCCGGTGCTGCCTCCCTGCTTCGGTCAGCTCGCCATAATCTTTGATCCTGGGCGCTTTCACTGAGCGGTAGGCTTTCACAAGATTTGCGAGATAATCCAAAATTTCCGGCGGAATTTCGCGATGGCCGGCAGTCCATTGCGTTACAATGGTCGGTGGAATTCCTACGGCCTTAGCAAATTCAGCTTTCGACCATCCTATAATATTGAGATATTTCTCCACCGCATCGCCACCTAAAAAATTATATATTGACAACGTAAGAAAACGCTTGCGTGGCGATTCGTGTCAAATATATATAAGAGTAGATATTCTAATCTCAAGCGTGAAATGCGAAGTGCCATGAGCCGCATCATCCCTAATATAGACCTGAACAATCTCCGCCGTGTGGCAGAGAAAGGACACAAGGTCTTGTGGTGCGGGCCGGTCGCCGTCGTGACATTTGAATCAATGTCGCGGATGGGCGCCAGCTATTCGGTCGTCAAAGCGCCGGGCCGCCGTCCTGTCTCGCTGGATGGCGAGCGCGAAGCCCTTAAGCTTGGCGATGCGATCAACAGGTTTTTGGAGGAGCTGGCACATGGCAAGGCGTGAAATTGGTGATCGGCGCCGGCTGCGGCTGCGCTTCGCGCCGGTCGTGGTCTTCGGTCTAGTTGTGGCTGGCGTGATTCTCCTAATCGGCTTGGCAACGCCCGATAGTGGCGGGGCAGGGGGGAAATTGGCGCTGGTCGGGCTGTCGAAAGCTGATTGCATGTCGTTTTCGTCGCAATCGACGCCCCGCTCCGGAACGATGATAGACGGCGAGAAATTTCCCGGCGTGCCGTCAGGCAAGCAAGCCGCGGATGCCTGTCAGCCTGGCGGGAATGATGTTGCCTGGGTGTCGGAATGACGGCGCTCGTCATCGTAGAATCGCCGGGGAAACTCAAAAAGATTTCCGCAATCCTTGGCTCTGGGTATGTCGTGAAAGCGTCGGTTGGCCACGTCCGCGATTTGCCGAAAAAGGAATTAGGCGTCGATCTCGCCACGTTCCGGCCGGAATATCAGGCCACGGAGCGCGGCGCCGATGTGCTGAAGGGCCTCAAAGCTGAGGTCGCGAAAGCTGAGGCGGTCTATATTGCCAGCGATCCCGATAGGGAGGGCGAAAGCATCGCTTGGCATCTTGTCGATGCGCTGAAGCTCAAAGGCGCAAAGCGGATTACCTTCAATGAAATCAGTGAAAAGGCGGTCAAGGCGGCAATCGCCGCGCCGCGGGGCCTTGATATGGCGCTCGTCCACGCTGCCGATGCGCGGCGCGTGCTGGATCGCCTCATAGGCTGGCACGTCTCCCCGGTGCTGAGTGATGCTGCCGGCGAGCAACTGAGTGCCGGTCGTGTGCAGTCGCCGGCGGTCAGATTAGTCGTAGATCGGGAGCGGGCTATCAAAAATTTCAAGCCGGTGAACCATTTTGGCGTCGATCTGCATTTCGACGGTGGGGAAGGCGGCCTGAAGTGGAAGGCGGCCTGGGATACCAAGCCACACCTTTCGCCTGGTGCTGAATGTCTCCTCGATGCCGGCCTGGCGGTGAGGGTCGCCGAAGTGCGTCAGGTTGCGGTTTCGTCCTACGAAGAGACTGAAACCCGGTCGCCTCCCAAAGCGCCGTTTACGACTAGCGCCTTGCAGCAAGCGGCGAGTGCGGCCCTGAAAATGAAACCTGCGGCGACAATTAAGGCGGCACAGTCGCTCTACGAGGCCGGTAAAATAAGCTATTTGAGGACAGATAGCCCTAACCTATCCGATGATGGCTATGCCGATGCGGTCGCGGCCGCTCGTGGCGCGGCCTGGCCGGTCGCTGCGGCTCGCCGCACCTGGCAGGCCAAGGAAGGCGCTCAAGAGGGCCACGTCGCCATTTCTCCCACTCATTGCTCTGAGGTTGAAGCTGGCGAAAATGAGGCTGAGCGGGCGCTGTATCGCCTGATTCGCCTGCATACGCTGGCGTCGGTGCTTGATGATGCCGTTTATGCCGTGAGAACGGCAAACCTGGCCGGAGTGGAAGGGCAGGGGGCGCCGGTTCGCTTTGTCGCTCGCGGGAAAACCCTGATTTCTAAGGGCTGGAAGGCGGTCTATGAGGCCGCTGAGGAGCCGGAATCAGATCCAATCGAAGATGGATCCGATAACCCGGTTCCCAAGCTCGCGGGCCGGTCATCTTTGACGGCCGCTAGCGGCGCCGTGATCGCAAAGGTCACGAAAGCGCCGGGGCGGTTTAAGCAAGCCACGCTGGTCAAAGAATTGGAGCGCCAGGGCATCGGCCGGCCCTCCACCTATGCGGCGATTCTCGAACACATCACCACGCGCGGGTATATCTCGGAAGATTCTAAGGATTTCCTGCACGCTGAGCCTGCCGGCGAAAAGGTCGTCGATGGCCTGGCGGGCAAGTGTAAGTTCGTCGATCTGAATTACACGCGCCTCCTCGAAGCGGCTCTTGATGATATCGCCGCCGGAAAGGCCGAATTTCTCCCTGTCGTCGCGGCGGCTCATTCTATTCTGAGTGCTGAGCTGGCCGCCGTGCGGTCGGCCGGGGCGCCGGTCGTGCCTTGCCCGGTCTGCGCGAAGCCGATGAAAAGGATTCAGCGCAAAGATAAAACCGGCTTTTTCTGGTCCTGCTCGGGCTATCCTGACTGCAAGCATTCTCAACCTGATGTTGACGGCAAGCCTGGCGAACGCCAGGCGCGCGTCGAAACGCCACCGGCTGATCGGGTCTATTTCGAGGTCAAATTTGATGATCGGGAAAAGGCCAAGAAGGCCGGTCTCCGGTGGGACGGCGAGGCGAAAAAATGGTTCGCGCCAAGCCAGGCCGCGGCTTTGGCGGTGAAGGGTTTCAAAAGATGTTCAAAATAAAGGGGTTTTTCGCATCGGCTGAGGGCGAGCTTAGAAAGTTGAGGCCGGCGGATGGCAAGCCGTTCATGGAAACCACGGATGAGGGCAGGGCGGTCATCGCTCGGATTAAGGCGAAACAGCAAAAATCCCGCGATAATCGAGCGCTTCTCGGGATTGATTATCCGCTAGAAGAGCCTGATTCGAATCGTTTTTTAGCATTGGCCGCGGCTGAGTGTAGGAATCTGCCTCCGGCTTTCAAACATGCGCTTTTGTTTACGGAGGAGGGGAGGGCGCTCCTCGAAAAACTCACGTCCAGAAAAGAAGGAGTCAAAAAATGACGAATGCTGTCGAAATCATCCGCGATGAAGTATTTCTTCACACGGAATTTCTGGCTCTGGTCCAGCGCACCGGCCTTGTTTTCGAGCAAGTCGCTGCGCTGGTCGGCGCGCACGAAAGCCAGGTCCTTATCTGGGTAGAGAATATCTGCGCGCCGCCGCCCGGCGTCGTCAGAATGTTGAAATTTCTTGATTTTGCCATGGTCGCCACCGGTATCCCGCAAGAAAAAGCGTGGGATTTCGCGTGCGACGTTTTGGAGGCTCATAGCCTGGAAGCTCATGAAATTTTAGGCGTGCCGCGCGATGCGGGGCTTGATGAGGCGGAAACCGCACGGAAACTGTTGGCTGAACAATATCATCCATACGGGGTGTCAAAGCCCTCCGATTCAGCTTATCATGACGCTGATTTTGACACTCCTCGGCCTCGTGATCCGATAGCGGATTTCGTGTCGCCTTGGACGATTCAGCGTTTTAGAAAAGGGCAGGGGGCTTATGACGAATTTCTCGTGCAGCGCCGGCCGGAGTTAGGCGATGTGCCATTTCATGCGCCCCGGTTTCTTCCCGGATGAGTGACGCAAGGCAGAAATATGCCGATGCCGTCGAGCGGGTCGCCGCCGTCCTGGGCGCGCGGGTGCGGTTCATAGTCAAAAACGGCCATCTGGCCGGCGAGATTGTCTCTCCGCCCGATGTTCTCGACGACTCGGAAACGCTGGAAAACCTCGTCACTCTCCTCGAAATTGCGTCTGCGCATATTTGTCCGGCGTGCGGCGTCGATGCCGGTTTCGTCGATACCGTCGAGCTGCCAGGAGGCGAATTGGAGGCGGATTGTCTGGGCTGCGGCACCAGAGTGAGAGTTTGACCGCCCAAAACCGGCGTCGGTTTAGGAAACCTAAACTTTTTCAGTTGTAAGTTTCGCACCTAGCGAATTAGTATGCGGCGGCGGGTCGTCGGGCGCCCTACAAGTTTGGACCCTGTAGGGGGGAGAGGCACTTCGATCCGCCTTTTCCTGGTTTAAGATTGGTGCCTTTACCAGTAAGCCGCACAGCAGATTATAGGCATATTCGTCGGGTGCGGCGCAACGGTCTTCTAATTGTCTTATGTACGAAATCTTACAAGAACAATCAGAGAACAACTGGACGGAAACACCGGAACAAAGAAGGCAATCGGCTTATTCAATTCGTTCATCTGGTGGTATTATGCGGCGGCGGTTATAGTCTTCGCCTCCGTGAATCCTGCCTAAGCCGCCATTAACACCGAATCGATAACAATAAAGGAATTCGTGCTGATTTCCAAAAATATCATCAAAGATCGCGGTTCCCACGATGAAGAACGACCAGGCTCTACCTTCGGTGCCGCTTTGCCGGATGACATTCAAAACCCGTTCACTTGGAAAAAGGGCTGTCTCGCGGGACAAAGATTCACCTCCGTTCCTAACATGAGGATCGCGAAAGCCTTGAAAGACTGGCCTAACTGCGGGCAACCGTTGGGCAAACAACAACTCTTCGCTCAAAAATCGGAAGGATGCGGGAGTTTCGCCAACAACCATGAGGGTGGCGCGGGCGGTGAAAACTTCATGCAGTGCGGGTCCGTTCCAAATGTTCAAGGAAGTCTGATGAACGTAGATTTGTGGCTGTCGGGCTATCGTAATAGCTTGCCTAGAGATTTCAATTTGCCCAGCAATCAGCTCGTTTTGGGTCTCGGCAATTCCAGCCTGGCGGCTGAAAACTAGCCATTGACCGATCAAAACAAAAAGCGTCAGAAATTCAATGGGGCGAATGCCGACGAGAATCCGCTTCCAACTTTGTTCTTGGCAGAATTGGGCTGTTGGGCCGCTTACAATATCGGGTAGACAAGGACTAGGGGCGGTAGCTAATGGCACCAAAATTAATCCGGCCACGAGAGCAATCAGCAAAAACTCATTTTGCGAAAAAATTTTTAGCTTCACTGTCGCAGCTCCCGCCTCCTACGGCCCTCGCTGCGGGTCATAGTGAATTATCGTTTAAGGGCGTCAATTCTACGGTAGGTGCCGGAGTCGCAGCAAGACCGCCCGAAGTAACGAAACATCCAAATTTCCCACATAAGCCGCCGCGCCATTCTTTATTTGTTCTTCCTTAGCGTTGTTTAGCGTACTTTCAACGCCGCGGCCCTCTTTCGGGTTGTGTCAGCCTTTACTCTTGACTGTGATACTGTTATCCCGTACTTATGCAGGATGATAAATTTTCGTGGGATGATCGGAAAGCAGCCAGCAATCCTCGTAAACATGATGGCGTCACCTTCGATCAGGCTCGCGCGGTCTTCGAAGACACGTTTGCCGATGACTCTCTTGATGATCGTGAAGACTACGGTGAAGAGCGATGCAATATAACCGGATTAGATGCCTTCGGAAACGTGTTGGTTGTGACTTACGCGCCGCGCCCGCCACTCCGTCATATAATTTCAGCCCGAAAGGCGACTCGCAATGAACGATCAGACTATTTTGAACAACGAAGCGGATTTTCCGCCTTCTGAGAGAGATTCTCCGCCGATGACGGATGAAGAGCGGAAGCGCGCTAAGCGTCGGCCGCGCGTGACTGTAATCCGCCGCGCTCTGAATATGACGCAAGATCAATTCTCGGAAGAGTTCAAAATTCCGCTCGGCACGCTGCGCGATTGGGAACAAGAGCGGGCTGAGCCTGATGCCACGGCGCGCGCCTATCTCCGTGCTATCGCCGGCAACGCTGAGGCGGTCGCCAGGGCGCTCCGGTCTTTTCCGCGTGAGCCTGCCGCTGAGGCGGCGGAGTAGGTCCTGGCCACGCTTGCGCTGACTGAATTAATCGAAACTGTTGTACGTGTTCACGCTCATGGGATTAGCATCTTTGGCTTTCTCATGGGCGATGCCGAGTAGGCGAGCTGCCCTTGCGGTGCTAATCCCGATTCTCAAATAGTGATGCGCTCGCTCTTCGAGCCAGCAAAAACGTAGGTACTCCGCCGCGTCGCTTAGTTTTGTCGGTCTGCGCATCATCGTTAATCCTCATCAAAAGGCAGTTTTTCTAATATAGCCGCCGTCGTCGGGGCAATCCCCTAAATTGCCGTCAAGTTAAAAATCTAGGGCTGATTGGTTTCCGGTAGGCTCCTTCGCGGCCTTTTTGAAGGCTGCTCCGAGGTCAACCAAAGGAATTGCGGGTTTTTTCCCTTTCAGAGCTTCCTCGATGGTGATGATCTGAAGCCGCGGATATTGTCGCCCTTCGAGGGTGTAGAAGCCGGCTGAGGCCGCTTCTGCTAGCATCGGCTTCGTGGCCGGTACTAGGGTCATAAAAACAGCGATCGGGGCTTTTTCCCGCTGTATAACGCCTTTTAGGTCGCGAATCATCGCGACGGATACGTTGTCACCGCCCTTCACGGAGACAACGGCCCGCTCGGTCGTTTTGCTGTCGGACTTGAAGTAGATCAAGCCGTCGATGCCGCCGTCAGCTCCCTTCTTTTTCCCGGCAAAGGGCTGTGCGTCGATCAAAGAAAGTGACCACCATTGAAATTGATATTTGTCGCGAATGGCGAGGTCTCGTGCTCCGTCCAGGTCTCGCGGTGTGCCGTGAACGTCAAACGTGATGCCGGGAAAGGCGTCCTTCAGCCGTCGCTCGATCAAGCTGATGGCTAAATGAGTTACATCGATCCCTATCCATGATCGGCCCAATTTCTGCGCGGCGTGTACGGTGGTGCCGCATCCGCAAAAAGGATCAAGAACAACGTCGCCGGCGTCACTCGAAGCCTCGATGATGCGCTCCATCAAGGTCAGGGGCTTTTGGGTTGGATAACCAAGCCGCTCCTGGCCGTGGGCTGAAAGCGGGGCGATGTCGTCAATCACGTCCTGGGCGGCAATGCCCTTCATGTCGTCCAAGAACCTCTTAAAACGCGGCATTCCACCACTCTGCGGCCAATAAATTCTCCCGAGTTGATCCAGCGCGTCGAGGGCTTCGTTTGTTGGCTTCGGGAGCTTCTCTCCTCCCGGAAACTTTCTCGGCGGCGCCCAATGCCGGCCCTTTGTCGTAGGGTTGAAGCCGCGCCAGGTGCCGCCAGAATCGCCGTGCCGAATCCCGGCGCCGGTTAGATCGCCAACCTGGAAAAGCCGCCCGCCCTCGTCTTTATAGCGATAGAATGAATCGACATACTCTTTGTCATAGGCTTCGAAAACGGGATTCCATTTGAAATCACTACTCTTGCTGTAGAAGAGAATCACGTCATGAACAGGCCCCCACCGCTTCGCTGAGTTGTGGGCGCTGGTTCTTTTCCAGATTATCTCATTCTGAAAAAAGCCTTTGAAAATGGCGTCCAGCAAGATTTTGAGGTAATGGCTGGCCGCCGGGTCGCAATGTAAATAAATGCTGCCAGTCGGCTTCAGTACACGGTGCAACTCTAGGAGCCTGGCGGCCATCATTGTCAGGTAGGCCATGACGTCATTTTCGCCAAGGAAAGACCGGAAAGCGCGCAAAAGGTCTGCGCAATCGGTGTTGCCTGATTTTATAACGTGGTCAAATTCCTCCTCGGCTTCCTGAGACCAATGCCAGGTATCTTCGAAAGCCTGGATTTGGGCTTCTGAGCTGTGGCCCGATTGGGATTTGAAAATGATGTTATAGTTTGACTGCGAATTAAACGGCGGGTCCAGATATACCAAGTCAACCGTTGCGCTTTTGATCTGCTCCCTTAAGACTGTCAGATTATCGCCGTAGTAAAGCTCATTTTTCCAAGCCATGCGGTTACATGCGCCGGCCGCGCGCTTGCGCCGGTGCGGCGGCCTGGTCCTCGGCCGCGAAGCGGCCTGCGAGCTGCTGCGAGGCGCTGGCCGGCGGAATGGCGCTGGTGATCTCTGCAGGGGCGTTTAGCCGGGCCTGCTCGGCGTCATGTTGCGCTTCGAAAGCGGCGAGTTCTGATTCCGCCCAAAGGTCGCGCTCTTGGCCTATCTCCTCGTCGGTTGGCTCCGGCCCATCGAATAGGTCAGACTCATCAGCGGCGGCGGTGGGACCCTCGGCGTCGAGCTTTGGTTCAATGTTGTCTTGGGCCATTTTCATCGCCTTTCGCGATTAGAGTTTATCCTGAGCTGTAGCGCATCTATTACCAGGTTCGCTAGTTGCAATTCGCAATCCGCATGAGAGACGCCGTGGCCATCTTTCATGCAATGCGAGAGGATGTGAATCCAGTGACTCCAGCTATCCCGGCCAACAGGCCCCATTGGAGGCATGTTAAGAGGCCAGCCGCGTCCCTCAATATGCTGCTGCACGCTTGCTACCGCAGCTTCCCATCCCGGAGTGTTCATCACAAGACGGCTTCCGATTCCAGCCTCGCTCCAAGCGTCGTTGATTCGGTCGTATGTCAATTCTTGTTGTTCTGCAGTGCTCATTATCGCACTGGCCTTTGGTGAAGAGGGTAGCCTTCGCCCTCGTCATAGTCAGCGTGAGCCGGCCATTTTGCGCTCTCGAAAATGGCTTCGGCCGCCTTCAGTCTTTCGATGGCGCTGCGGATTACAGCCCGGCTGTTGCGTGGGTCTGCAAACACGCCAAAGCCGTTGCATTGGAATGGGCCGCCGATAATCTGATAGGCTTTCGATACTTCAACCATGATTTGATCGGTCGTCACTGCCGCGGCGTTGATAACATCCATTTTTGGATTGTAGATCATCGTGCAATCTCCTCCTGTTGCAAGCGCGCAATGGTGCTGTGCGCCACGTTGTACGTCCTGGCGATTTCCCGCGTGGCCTCGCCGGCGTCCCGCCGGGCGATAGCCTCACGGCGCTGGTGTGCCGTGAGCTTGGGTTTCCTCCCCATTTTGACCCCGCGGCTGACGGCCCGCGCCCGGCCCTCGCCGGTGCGGGCCAATATCAAGGCACGCTCAAACTCTGCCAGGCCGCCCAAAACGGTCAGCATTAGCCTGCCGTGCGGGGTGGTGGTGTCGGCCCAAGCATCCGCGAGGCTCCGAAACCCGGCTTTTTTCTTGGCAATCGTCGCTAGGGTATTGAGTAAATCAATCGTGCTCCTCGCGAGCCTATCGAGGCGCGTGATGAGCAACACGTCGCCGGCCGCCAGGCTGTCGATCGCCTTGCCAAGCTGACGCCGGTCTGTGGTCGTGGCCCCGGACTCCTTCTCTGCGAAAATCTTCTCCGCGCCGGCCGCCTTCAAGGCCGCTTTCTGTGCGGTGAGGCTCTGGCCGGAAGTGGAAACGCGGGCATAGCCGATAATCATGCTTTTAGCTCCAAGATGCGGCTGCATTATGCACCGCATTTTCGCTACAAGAAAGCCTTTAATCTGTCAGGGAGTGTCTTTGTAGCGAAATTTGTGAATTTCGCGACGGCGAGGCCGGTGCAGTTACTCTATTTTGATTGATTTACTGCCGTCGCCGTGGGATTCTTTTACTTAGCTGTAGCGGGGGAGGGGGACGGTGCCGGTCGTTTATGAAACTAAATATATCCGTCGCGATTTCGGATGGGATGGCGAAAGCACATCGAAGTTTGGCGGGCGCGTCGTGCCTGCTTATAAAAGTATCGACAAATTGATGAATGCTTTAGTCGATGAGTTGAACGGTGAAAGATGGGAAATTAAGTCGATTATACCACTTACCGCATCGAGTTATTATTGTGAGGGGAATAGCGGGGGCTATGGCACGCTTCCTTTGACAGGTGGTGCTGGTTACGGCGCCGCCGTCACTTGCGGGGTCATGATTCTGTGCCAGCGCGCAACCGAGATGAGCGCTGAAGAATTTGCAACCCGCGAAGCTACGCTTAAGGCTGCTGCTGAAGAGAAGCGAGCTGCTGAAGCTGTTCGCCAGGCCGCCGCCGCGAAAGTCAAAGCGGGAAAGGACGCCATTGCTGCAATTAGAGCTGAGGACATAGAAGTCGTCCACAAGGGACTATTCAAGGCCAAGTTTGCTTATGGCGGTGTTGAATATGCCTCGATCGACGAAGCCAAAGCGGCGAGAGAAGCGAAAGCAATCGCCGCTGAAGCCGCCGCGGCGCAAAAGATTTAAGACAAACGAAAAGCGGCGAGGTCTCCCTCGCCGCCTTCGGGTAGCTCGCCCCGCTTAGGAGCGCTGCCAGACCAAGTTGAAAGCCTTGCTCTCCATGTTTTCCGTGTCCTCCGCGAAAAGCGAAGCGAAAACCGGGGCCGGAAAAGAGGGGTCGTCCAGCTTCACACTGAGATAAGCCAATCCCGCTTTGCTGGTCTTCTGCCAGGCCGCGCCGATTTCCGATTTCCCGGAATAGATGCGGTGGGAGGGGGCGTTCTCGCCGCCTGCCTCTTCGGGCTGAAAAACGACCTTCGCTTTCAGCGCCAGGGTTTCGATTGTGCCAGTGAATTTGCCGCCGCTGAGGGTGAATTTGCCGATGATCGCCATATTAGAAAATCTCCTTTTCTTCGGGCCGCCTATCGGCCTCGATGGCACGATTTCTGCCGGCGGCCGGAGACTGCGCACCGCTCGCGGCCGGAACATGGTGGAGGGCTTCAAAGAACGGGCTATTTTGCCTCGCGAGGAAGGCAGGCAGGCCGGGGAAAATAGTTCGGGCTGAAGTTGCGCTTCGGTCTCTGGCTCCGGCTATCGCTGCCCATCAAAGAGGTCGTCCTAGGCGCCTGGGCGGGAGATTATGCGGCGGTCTCGGCTTTCGCGCTCCTGGCAGGCCAAAAATCGGTCTAACAACCCTCGCTGAAGGTCTCAAAACGTCGTCAGCCTGAAGGGCGGTGATCGCCCGGCTCCGCGTCATGGCAAAGCGATGGGCGGCCTGGTGGTGTCAAAACGGGGTGGATTGGCTGTGATCTGGATGATCGTCTTACAGGCCCGGCCGCCGTCTGCGGCCGGGGATAGGTCATGGAGAAGTGGGCTGCTGGTGTGGTGGATTGTCACTCCTAACCGGGGCGAGCTGCTGAAGCGGTTATTAGACCGGCTTTTCGTGGTGGAATTTTTAGCGCAGCGGCGTAGCGGCCTCGTGCCGCGGAGGGGCGAGCAGAGGCCGCGCTTGGGCGGCCGGGGTGCGGGTCTTGTGGCGGTGAAAATGCGTGGTCAACGTCCCATGCCTGGCGGCTTCATCCTCATTGCCTCCCTCTCGGCCCTGTCCTTGTCATGCTGCGCGAATCTGTCTGCGGCAGAGAGGCGCTGCTCGCCCTTTTGGCCGGGTAGTTGTTGCTCCTGGCCTTTTCCTTCGCTTCCGGGGAGCTGTATTTTGTCCTGAGATTCTACGCCGGCTTTTCGAGCGTCTGTTTCGAAGTTATCTCTGTCGCCGCTGTGAACCGTTGTTTTGACGTTCTTGGTCTCGCGCTCGCCGAGACTCTGCCTCTGTTTGAGATGCTCCTCCCTGACTTTATCGCGAATTTTTTTCATCTCTTCTCTGCCGCCGTTGTCGTAGGCGTCTGCGATGCTGCTGTCCCGCCGGGCTTCGTGAAGCTTGCGCCTTTCTTCAAGTTTGAGCGTGATTTCCTTCACGTCTTCGTCATGAAATTGATCTTGTCGCTTTAGAAACTCCTGCTCGTCCTGCTTTAATTTGGCGAGCGATTCCTTAGCTGTTTGGCTGGCCTTCCTATCGGCATTGTCGGCCGCTAATTCGCCGATTGGACCGGACCCGCGGGCGTCGAAATAATCCGCGATCTGCTCGTTATATGCAGCTTCTCTCTTTTTTTCAGCCTCGTTTAGCTTTCTCAGAAACTCTAGGCCCTCAGGGTCCAATAAATCCGGTGACATTACATGCTCCTGCCGCGGCGCTGTGTCACTTCTGCTGCCTTGTCATAGGCCGCAAATTTCTCCGTAGCGGACGGGGTTGCGCCTTGCTGCTGGTCAAATTGCTTTTCAAAGGCCGCCAGGTCGGCCTCGGCTCCTCGCTCCCGCTCATTAGCCTGAACCTCGTCGTAGTTTTCTGGTTCCTCTGGTTCGCGCTGCCATCCGGGAACCTGGTCCTTTGCCGCAAAGGTCGCTTCGAGCGCCTGGCTTCGAGCTGCCAGGAGCTCGGCCTGTTCGCGCTCCATGTCCTGATAGAACTTCTCCCAAGCTTCCTCGGTGAAATATTCAGAAAAATCGTCCTCATCGGCCGCCGCTCCGGTGGCCGGCGATTGCTGCGGCTTTAATAACTCGGCCTTCGCGGTTGAATCCAGTTTTGGATTGTCAAACAAATCCTTTAGGTCTTCGTCGCTCATTTCAGGAAGCGCAGTCATTGGTTTAGTCCTTTAACGTTCGAGTTTCGTTTTAACATATATAGTCAAACTTCGACAGTATACCTACGCATATTTGATTGCGGAAAGTAAGTTTTATCGCCGCATCCCTCGGCCTCGCTGCTGAGCTGCCGCCTGGGCCTCGGCTTCGCGCTTCGCGGCCTCGGCCGCGGCGATCGCCGGCGTGGTCTCGGTCTCGCTCGGCTCCGGCGTGGCCTGGTGGTCGCGGGGTTTCCGCCGGCCGCCAAGAGTGCTTTCGATTGGCTCGGCAGCAACGGTCGTCCTCGGTTGAACGTCGGAAAATTCGTAAAAGTGAAAGTCTATACCGGCGGCATCGGCGGAATATTTATGCTCGCCGATGATGACATCGCGAGTTCCGCCCTTGCCAAGCGGCACGGTTAGCCTGGTCCCAACCTCGGCCGGCTCTTTGAGGCGAACGCCCCATTCGCCGCTCGGCAATTTGGCCATATTGATCGGCGTAATCTCTTTCGCCGGTGCTTTCGGTTGGGCTTTACCTGATTGGTCAATCGGGCCGTGCTTTGCTTCATATTCTTCCTTGGTTGGGAAGGATATCGAAAGTCTGTCATAAGCGCGTTTTTCAACCGCTTTCAGCAAATTGGTCATGCGCTCAAGCTTATCTGGCTGGTATCCCTCGGCTTTTTCGACTTCGAAAAATTCTTCAGCTTCGTCAAGAAGCTGGTCGGGGATAACGACATGAGCATATTCGGCGTGGCTGAAGCGTGTCAGCATCGTGTACCACGAATGAAGATTCATCATATTTAGGTCGGTAGGAAGCGTTACGCCGCCCTTCGCGGTCACGCCTTCGGCCTGGTGGGTCGTAAGCGCATAGCCACTCTCGAAAGCCGCATAATCGTGAGTCGTGAACCGCTGGCGTTTGCCCTTATCATCTCGAATTGTCATCTCCGCGTGGCCGTCGCCAAGGCTTTTGATTTTTTCGACCGTGTAGAATCTACCGTTTTCGAATTGAAGCTTAAACCGCCCGTCTTTTATGGTCTCATTTTTCAGCCCTATGATCCGGTCCCCAGGCGCGAAGCTCCTAAGCCCGTTTAATTCTCCGTTCTGCCTCGTGGTTTTGATCTCGACGTTATCCAGGCGCTCCGCCTGGCCGTTTATCTGCCTGGCCGCGTCATTGAGTAACTTGCGCTGGTCGTTCCGGTTGGTCACGAAAATATTCTCATGATCCGCCAGGCCGGCCGCTCGGTTCGCGGCCCATCGCGCGGTGGCCTCGGTGATCTCATTACCTGGCTGAGAAATCTCTAGATTATTAAGTTTGTCAACAAATTTTAATAGGTCTTCGCTCTTGCCTTCCCGTATGCCATGCAGTGCTTTCCGCCACTCGTCGGCGTGGTCGCCGCGCTGCCGGGTAGATTCTAAGACTGCCGCTTTGTCTTGTGAAGCGGCCTGGTCATAGAGATACTGAAAAACTGAGCCTGCTTTGATAGCCTGAAGCTGGTCCCGGTCTCCTACGAAAGCCACCTCGTAATCGTGCTTTTTGGCCGCGCGTAGCAGATTCAAAACCTGGCGGGTATCGCTCATATTGGATTCGTCAACAAGTATGAGCGTGCCTGCTTTCGGCCGCCGGTCGGCTAGGCGGGGATTTTCTATCTGCAATAAAAATTTGTCGATTGTGCTGGCTTCGATGCCGGTGCCATCCGCGAGGCCAGTTGCCGCTTTGGAGGCCAGCGCCATGCCGATTACCTGTCGGCCCTCCTTTTCCATGGCAATGCGAACGGCAAGGGCCAAGGTTGATTTACCGGCCCCTGCCACCCCCTCTAAAAATTTGTCGGCGTTGCTGCCTCGGCAAATATGGTGAATTGCCGCTCTTTGAGCGGGCGAAAAATGGAAGCCTTTGATTTTTTCTGCTTCGGTAATCGCGCTGATGATGTTTTCTTCAGATATGCGCTTGCCCTTGCCCCGCCGGCTGTCCACGATTCCGACAAGCTCGGTCTCGGCCTCTCGCATCGCTTTAGTGGTCCAGCGGATTTTAATATTTTGAGTCTCGGCGTCTACATCAACCAGCTCTATTAACTGTTCGTTTTGTTTGATCTTTCCCATAGCCTCGCGGATTTGGGCGATGCCACCGCCACCGGCCTGCATACCGATAGCGACGGCTTTCCTCAACTGTAGATCGTCGAAAGTGGCCTTCCCTTGGCTAAGTTCCTCAATCACTGCGTTTTCGTCATACTCTGCGAATGTAACGGTGCGCTCTAGCAGCGCGCGGTATTCCTCCTCGTCTAGTCCAAAGGCCGCCGCTTCCTCGCGCCAGCCTTCGCGCAAAGCGGCGGCCGGAGTGTCGCTCTTTTGCCCTCGCACGCTTAAAGCTATGTCGTTTTTGGCTTTACTGCCTGAGAGACCCAATTCTATAAGGCGGTCTTCGATCTTCGCGCCGCCCTTGCTCCATTGTTTTTCGAGTTCTGGCGGCACGCCAACGATTCTGAAGCTTGTCTTGTCCCTCTCAATGCTGAAGCCTAACTTTATCAACTCTTGCGCCAGCTCGGCCCTCCACACTGCCCCTAATTCGATCTTGTGCTGAAAAAGGCTCTGGCAATCGATCCTAAGCCACCTATCGATCCCTTCGTGATCCTTCACTTTGGCAAGGTTGGCTAGAATCACATGAAGGTGTTTTTGAGGATCGTCCATGCGGGACGTGTCGTGCAGATATGTCATAGCCGTGAGTTTATCGACCGGCACTTGCGAGGTCCCGTTTAGGCCGTACCTCGCGGTGACGAATCCTTCCTCTGCTGCGTATTTCAAGGCCCGGTCGGTGGCCGCGAATAAAGCTGCGTCGATCTGCTTACGCAATTCCGGCGAAGCGATAGCCTCAATGACGGATACCGATTTAGGTGCTGAAAACGTCAGGTCGTAGCCCGCGTTTTGAAGCGCCACCGGCGGTTTTTTCGGCTTTGGAGTAAAACCTGGTTGGCGGATTGGCCCCTCGGCTTCAGGACATTCATACAACGCCCCGGCTTCAAGCTGGTCATCGGAATAGGCGATTCTCGATCTCGCAAGGATATAAGCCTCGCGGGCATCCGCCGCGCCCTCCTTTTCGGCGTAACGCAAGCCTTTGCCGATGTCTGCTTTCGAAAAGCCGGCGTCCTTAAGATGCTGAGCAACGGCCCGCCGCATTTTTTTGTCGATCGGCACTTCTGCCCTGATTTTTGCAAGTTCCTCGCCATTTAGACCGCCACCGTTCAATAGATTTTCAAGCTGCTCGCGGGTCGGCTGCTGGCCTGGCTGAAGGCCAAGCTCCTGCCATCCCTCGCCCATCGCCATGCGCGGCGCAAAATCTTTGCCCTGGTAGTAGTCGAGGGCCTGAACGTTCTCGGCGTAATCGAGAATCGAGCTGGCGCTCTGCCCGCGGGCAGTGCCGCCGGCGCCGCCCTGGCTTTTGCCGTCTGCCCGAATTTTGAGTTTCGTGACGCCAAGCATCTTAACGCATCCGCCGCCGCTGCCTCATCCCGCCCATGGCGAAAGGCGGGAGCGGCTGGATGGCCTGCGCCACCTGGCGCGGCGTCAGGCGTTCCGGCTCGTATGCAGGCATCGGCTGATAGCTCGCTTCCTCAAGCTCATTGAGGGCGTCAAACAACGTCCCGAGGCCGGGAAACAGCGCGTCGAGTGCCTGGCTGGTCTCGATCTCGGCGAGCTGCGAAGTGAGGTCTGCGTCATCATAAGTGGTCATATTATTCATCCTCGGCGAAAACTGCTGGCTTGGGCAAAAACGGAAACGTCACTTCGGAAACGACGCCACGGCCGACGTAGGCGAATCTCACTCCGGTTGCCTGGCGGCCAAGCTTGTAAAATCGCTCCTTGCGATAAACTGGCTCCTCCGTTCTTGGCCATGACTCGGTTCGGCCGCCCTCGCGGGTGGTTGACACGTTAAGCCGCTCAACCACCCGGTCGCCACAAATATCTGAGGCATCCTGCGCGTCCTCCGGGTTTAGCAAGCGCCCGATGATTCGGGTCTCACAACCCGTAATCGTCCTCGCGCGTTCGCCGTAGTAATCGGTGATCTGCGCGAAGCTTTGAAACCCTATCACCATCCGGCCGCCTCGTGATCTTACAGCGGTGAAGGCCGAGATAAAGGCCGGGATTTCTCCAAGCTGGCCGCATTCGTCGATGATAAACCAATATCCAGGCTCTTCCGGCCGGCGGTCGTCCTGACTCAAAAGCCGCTGCATCGCAATTTTGAAAATTGGCAAGGCGATGCGCTGGCTTAAAAGCTCTCGCTCTTCTGACCATCCAAGGATGACCACTGGCTGAGTTCCATTTAGCCAGTCGGTCACACTCCAATATTTCGCCGGTAACTTTGCCTCCAAGTCGGAAATCGACAAAATCGTCTGGAGGGTTGTCAAATTAAACAAAATCGACTCGCGGGTATCATCGCCCATTCTGGTGATTCGCGCCGCAATCAGTGGCCGGTAGGGCAAAATGGTCTCGGCAAGGAGCTTAACATCAGCCAAGAATGTTTTGAGTTTTTCGGCAATGTCCAGCCATCCCCAAGCTGTTCCTTGCGTTGTTTGAAGGTGCATGACGATGCCTTCGAGCAAGCCGCGCGCCGATTGTCCCCAAATTGGTTCTTCGGTCTCGGCGATGATGCCGGCGGCGAAAGCCTCGGCCTCGGCCTCGTCTCGAATATCAGCGCCAAGCTGCCAGCGGCGCGATTTTTTACTCCATGGCGCGATATATGCTGCCTGGGAGCCGAATGATTTCAGATAGTCTCCCTTAAAGTCTATGATTAAGACTGCATCGCCCCGGTTGATTGCCTGCTCGGCGATCGGCCGCAAAAGAGTTGTTTTACCGCCGCCTGATTTACCAATAGTCAGTATGGCTTGTGATTCTTCCTCGCGGGTCAACTGGATAGGCCCAATTTTGATGCCAAGCGCATCGCGCTTGTGCAGCGGGCCTGGTATGTTTTCCTGGCTCACGAATCGGGGTCCAGCTATATGGCGTTCGCCGGTGATCCAAGTCAGTTTTACGCCGGTGATGCCGCCGGCGATCGCGGCGGCAAGGCCCGCGGTGATCGGGTAAAACACCCAAGCGGGCACACTATGAAATTGCTGGTCCAGCAATAAAAAGGCCGCTTTGCCGAGTAGAGGCAACGTCGCCAGTACCGGAAGGCTTTGATATTCCGTCGAGCCTGGCAGAAGCATGGCCAGCGCATCATAGATCAGGTCGCCAAAAGGGATGCCGATCGCCAGGCCGATGACGGCGCCCATGAAGAATCCCCAAGGGGCATTCCACTGGTAGGGTGCTCCGGCATACGAAATGCTCTCGTGCTGCGGTTCGATTTTCGGCTGATTCGGCATGGCGAGTCTCTCGGCAAAAAGGGGGATAATAGCTCAATCAAAATTCGCCGGGAGAATGCCGGGCGCTAATCGGCGCCCGGCTGTAGCGGAGTTTAGCCGAAAAAATGTTCCAAAGAAACAATATCTATACGGGCTGCGCCCGCACGCTGGCAAAGGGCGAGCGCGTGCCATCTGCCCCAATTCTGGATATCCGAATCGTCCACGGCGTCACGCTGCTCGTTTCCGTCCTTAAGCCAACTGCGGGATAAATCCTCCGCGCGTAGTCTCTGCTGGTAGTTCCGCTCCTCGAAATTTGTATGCGGGCCTTGGTCATTCTGTTTTGCCTTTGTCTCGGCGAAAACGAGCGGGGTATAGATTGATTTCGCCGCCAGGTTTTGATCAACGCTTCGCTCGATTCTCATGATCTCGCTGGCCGAGGCGTTCATGATGAACCGCACGGCCTCGGCCTGCTCAACTTTGGCGTTGTCCAGATAGACTCGGCCAGTCTCGCTCTCCCAGTCGGCGATACTCTCATAATGCCCCGCCTCGAAAACAGGTGTTCTGAGGTATTTGCCAGCCAGTCGATTGATCTCCTCGGCAGTCGCGCGGTCCTCACAACGCAGGAAAATCTTAGTCCTGAATTGTTCGGTCAGGTTCGCGGTAGCTTCAGCGCCAAGAGCTAATGTTAGTGCAGAGTACCCCTGTGTTAAAAAGACTGCCCCCACAGAAGAGCTTCGCGAGGTATTAAAGAACGTACTGTCTGAAAGGCCGTCGCTGCTGCTTCCGGCACTGACTAATTCCTGCGCCTCATCACATATGACAATGCAAGGCTTGGTCTGGCAATACTCCGTGCCGTGCTCTTCCTGCCTGAGTTTGGCCGCGCGAAAGAAAGTGCTCTTCAGGCACATTAGGATTAGTCTGCCGCCTATGCCTCCAGAACTGGATGACATGGCCGTTAGGACGATTTTCCCATCTAACGCCCACGTTGCAAGCGAGTCTTGGATAGAGCCGTCAACTATGGCAGTTCCTTCGCTGAAGCCCGCTCCCACGAAACCGGCCAGCGTCGGGTCAGAAACAGCGGCGTCGAGGAGATTGGCGATCTCGCCCCTGACGCCGTTTTTGGTTTCCGCAACCATCGGGTAATATTGGTCAATCAGAAACGAAAGGGCCGCCGCCAGACCGGGATAACCTTGCGGATTCTCTTTCAGTAGGTCGTCGGCCCGGCCGCAAGCTTCTTTCAGTGTCGAGTCAATCGCGGCGATTTCATAAATTGCGCGCAAATTTCCACGGTTCAGAGTCTTTGCCACCATGGCCGCATGGCCTAAAACCAAGGCTGCCTGGTCGCGGAAAAAGGCGGTCCCGCCAGTGCCGCCGCTCTGCGTCAAAAGCGCGCGACAAATGAAAGAAAAGCCTTGCGCGTCCAGGCCGGCGATTGGGTTTACCTGCGTGTGGGCAGGCCCGATGACCACAACGTCGTCGCCCCTGCCGGCCGACTCAGCCAGTTTTTTAAGGTCACGCCACAAGACACCTTTCGCGTCGAGGCCCAAAATGCCGTATCTGACGGTGGGACAAGTCAGGAATTGCCTTGCCAGGGGAATCGCTTGACTGGTCGTTTTACCGTCGCCGATACCACCCGTTACGAGAATGTTCTGAAATAAACTCTCCCCGTCCAGGCACATCGGCACGCCAGCCTCCGGCGCGGCGTAGGCTCCGGCCGCCTTCAGGTCGCCGGTGGCCGTGCCGATCGTAAACAGCGGTGAAAAGACGGGCTTCGCCTTCAGCCATCCATTCGCGTGTTTGATCTGCCTGCGGTACGTCGCAAGGAATCGCTCCCGTCTGGTCCGATTCAAATTCCACCTTACAAGAGCTTGTTTCGTCTGAATCCGGTATTTGCCGCCGATAACTTCCTCGGCCCGCCGCACACTTACAAGAGGCACAACGGAGAGGACAAGCAGGATGGTCCCGATTCCGAAAACGTCGAGTGTCATCAGGCTGCTCATCGACAAGAAGCCGATGGGCTGAGGCGGGGTCTGAAGGTCATCCGGCAACTGCTGTTGCTGCGGCCTGGTGGCCGCGTTCGGGTCGATGTCGTTGGCGATCGGGTTGGTCTCCGTGAATTGCCCCGGATTCGGTGGCTCCGGCTCGCTAAATTGAGCCGCTGGCGCGGGCGGCCAATACAATTGCTCATTCGGCATGACCGGCGCCTTCGCACCGGCCGGAATCGGAATGAATGGCCAATTATCGTGGTGATTCAAAATGTCCTGCCAGTTCTGCACCGCGCGTTGATATTGCTGGTAGGCCATCTGCCAGGCTTGCCACGCCGGCCCTTGTTCCTGGGACCATGCTTGCCATTCCGGCGTGCGCCGGTCTGCCCAAGCCTGGTACGCCGGCGTCCGCTGGAAATTCTGTTGGAAATTTACCTTATCAGAACGCCATTTGTTGTAGGCCGCGACTTTGGTATTGAAGCTCTGCACGTCAGCCTGGAAGCCCTGCTCTTTAGCCTGCTCCTGCTTTTGCCAGGCATTCTCGGATGCCTGCCAGGTCGCGAGCTGTGCCGAATAGGAGGCGTTGAAGCTCTCAACGTCGTGGTTGAAAACCGCCGTCCTGGCAGCGTTGATAGCGCCGGCTGGAAGCGTGGCGAGGTTCACCAGAACCAGCACCACCGCAACCGCCAGGGCGCCGGTGATTCCTTTTTTTATCGCCACAAATGCGAGCAAGCGGCTGATGATGCGCCGCGTGAAAATCAGCGGCATGTCGCCATTCGGCGCGCGGCCGTCGATCAGGGGGCTAACCCGCAAGTCGAGCGGCACGCTGGCATAAAGCTCTGGAAACTGAGATTTTGGGAATTTCGCGAGCATGTCGGGATCCAAATCGGGACTCTCGCCCGGCAAAAATCGGTCTAATAAGGCCGTCTCGCGGTTTTCTAGGCGGGTTTTAATACCCTGAGGCACAAA
>Ga0116229_10004669_pt1 | contig 22473 bp, 19 predicted proteins | sample S1TSphgellanicum_3_FD_87313 | JGI IMG/M metagenome (GOLD analysis project Ga0116229, IMG submission 87313) | Host-associated microbial communities from peat moss isolated from Minnesota, USA - S1T2_Fc - Sphagnum magellanicum MG | ecosystem: Host-associated > Plants > Peat moss > Unclassified...
AGCCCTGGCGTGGGCGCCGCCCCAGGCAGCGCCGCCGCTGGCAGCCCCGTCGTGGGCAACGCCGCTCCGGCCGGCGTCGCCGTGACAGCCGGCAACGGTGCCCGCACCGATTCCGTACGCGCCGATAATTCCGCAGGCGGATTGGTGGACCGGACGCGCTGTACGACTGTCGGCCCATTTCGCGACGTCTCCGAGGCCGCTCATGCCGCAATCACCCTGCGCGGCGGCGGCTACGATCCACGGCAACGGGTCGCGGACGGCGAAATTTGGGCCGGCGTCTGGGTTTATCTGCCGCTCCCGTCCTTGCGGGCCGCAAGCGATGAAATCCTGGCAAAGCTCAAAGCAGGCGGAATCGACGATGCGTTGGAGATGCCCGGTCCCGGGGATGTATCGGTGATCTCGCTCGGTCTCTACAGCGAATCCAAACGGGCGCAGGCCCGGGTTGCCCAAGCGCAGGCGCTCGGCTTCAACCCGGTGGTCACCGACCGCAAGCGCACCGGCAATGTGTACTGGATCGACATTGATTTGAAGCCGACCGACGGCCCGTTGAATACCGCGGACCTGCAGGGCGAAAGCGGACGCATCATGCGACTCGAAGTGAAGAGCTGTCCGCCGGCCGCCGGAGCCTCGTCATGATCACCCGCGAGATGCGCTTGAAAATCATGAGCGTCATCGGCGCGACGGTCGGCTACGGCTTTCTAGTGGCGTTTTTATATCTCGTGGCACTTCAGACTTACCGCTGGTTCCGCGACGGTGAGTGGACCCACATCGGCCTCAACGACGGTCTGCGAATGTGGCTGGTTCGCTGCTGCGTGAAGGACGGCGACGACGGCCGCATCGCCGCTTTCGTGCAATGGATCGATGCGCCGGTGAATTGGCTCGGCATGCACAAGGTATTCGAGGTGATTCCCGCCTCGCTGGCGCTGTTCGCGGCGAGCATTGCGGGGAACTGCGTGTTCAACTACTGCAAGGACCGGCTCGACGGCCGCTGAGCGCGCCGCTGCGAGACGTGCCGCGTTGCCGGGCGGAATTCCGAGAATGGTCCGCGGGGCCAAAAGTCCGACAGGTTGCTAGCGGACACCTTGCACGGCGTGCGGCCGATTCGAGCCCGTCAGCGCCAGAATCAAGCCGAGCGCGATGAACGTGGTGCCCGCCACGTAGCGGCCCACGGAGCGCACGCCGAGGAGGTTGCCGATCCTGGGTCCGATCGCTCCGGCGGCCAGCACATAAATCGTGTCCGTGCACACGGCGATCAGCACGAACACGCCGCCCAGCATCACGCTTCGGGCCAGAGGCGAGCCCGAGGAGCCGATGAATTGCGGCAGGAAGGCGGCGAAGAACAATGCCGTCTTGGGGTTGAGAAGGGCGACCAGAAAACCGTCGCGAAACGCATCGCGACGCGACGCCGGCCGCAGCGAAGCGGTCGGCGTCGCCCGGGAAGGCGATGCAAGAGTACGCAAACCGAGCAACACCAAGTAGGCTGCGCCGGCGAGCTTCACGAACAGAAAGGCGCGCGTTGATGCCGCGAAGATCGCGGCAAGCCCGAGCGAGGCGATCGAGGCATTGCCAAAGTTGCCGATGGCCACTCCGGCGACCGACGCCAGGCCGATCTCGCGTCCCTGACCCAGGGTGCGCGTGACGAGAAATATCACGCCGGGTCCCGGCGTGACTGCGAGAACCAGGCTCGCGGCGATGAACACTGTGAAAGTAGGTGACATAGATGCTGATGCTACTGAAATTGAAGACGGCCTTGAAGACGCTTTTGCTGCCGCCCGACGGACTGATCTTGCTGTGCGTCCTCGGCCTGTTGCTTTTGAACAGACGTCCGCGCCTGGCGCGCGCCTGCCTGGCGCTCGGTTTGGGGCTGCTGTGGCTGCTGTCGATGCCGGTGGTCGCCAATGCGTTGGTGCGGATGACGGAGCATTATCCGGTCGTCGATCTGCAGAGCGCCGAGCGCGCCCAGGCCATCGTGATTCTGGGCGGCGGCGGACAGCGCAATTTTGCGCCGGAATACGGCGGTCCCGCGGCCGAAGGGACGATGCTCGAGAGGCTGAGCTACGGCGCCTACCTTCAGCAAAAGACCGGATTGCCCGTCCTGGTGACCGGCTATCGCATCGAAGCCCATGCGATGAGCGACACGCTGCAGCGAATCTTCGGCATCACTCCGCGCTGGGTCGATGATGCCGCGTACGACACCTATGAAAACGCGGCCAACTCGGTTCGCCTGCTCCGAACAGAGCACATCACGCGCGTGGTGTTGGTGACTCACTCCACTCACATGTGGCGTTCGATGCACGAGTTCACCGCCGCCGGTATCGAGGCCGTCCCGGCACCCACCGGCATGCGTGCCGGGCCCTTGATCACCCTCAGAAGCTTGCTGCCGAACCCCGCGGCGCTGGGGCAAGCCCAGGCCGCAATCTATGAGTTGCTGGGCGAACCGGTGCGCTGGTTGCTGGCCACGACTCACCTGCGGCATCACTGATTGCCGAGGTGAGCACTGATGCGAATGCAGCTGAAATATTTCGAATTTCTGGCCGCGATTCACCTGCGGCATCACTGGTTGCTGGCCGCGACCGACCTGCGGCATCACTGATTGCCGATGCGGCTGACCTATTTCGCGAATCCACGAGACGGCTAACCGCCGCGCCGCAGCGGCGGTGTTTCGCCGGCCCAAGGATACGCGACGCTGCCGGCCGGGGCGCGATACCAACCGGGATCGCGGTAGTCGTGAGCCGCGAGCTCCGCGCGGATCTTCATGACGGTGAACATGCCGCCCATCTCGATCCCGCCGTGAGGGCCGGTTCCGGTCATCATCGGCAGCGTGTTGTCGGGCAACGGCATGGACATTGCCATGTCGCCCATTGAGCCGCCATCCTTCGCCATGTCTCCCATCGAGCCGCCGTGTTTTGCCATGTCGCCCATCGAGCCCGCGTCCATGGGCATGTCGCCCATTGAGCCCGCGTCCATCGCCGTGTCGCCCATCGAGCCGCTGTCCATCGGCATGTAATCGGGCACCAGCGCGGCGATCTGCTTCGCGAGGTCCGCCTGCTCCACGCCCAGCGTCGTCGGAACGGAATGGCCCATGGCATTCATGGTGTGATGACTCTTGTGGCAGTGGAACGCCCAGTCCCCTGGCGCACTTGCGGTGAATTCGATGGCGCGCATCTGACCGACGGCGATGTCCGTCGTCACCTCCGGCCAGCGCGCAGCGGGCGGCGTCCAACCCCCGTCGGTACCCACCACCTCGAATTCATGGCCGTGCAGGTGGATGGGATGGTTGGTCATGCTGAGGTTGCCGACGCGAATCCTCACGCGCTCACCGAGGCGGGCGACCATGGGATCGGTGCCCGGAAAGGCGCGGCTGTTGAAGGTCCACAAGTTGAAATCCAGCATGGTGCTGACTTTGGGGGTGTAGGTACCGGGGTCGATGTCGTACGCGTTCAACAGCAACACGTAGTCGCGGTCCACACGCATGAAGGAGGGATCGGCGGCGTGCGTCACCCAAAAGCCCATCATGCCCATCGCCATTTGCGTGGTCTCGTCGGCGTGCGGGTGGTACATGAAGGTTCCGGCGCGCTGCGCCGTGAATTCGTAGACGTAGGTTTGCCCCGCTTTGATCGACGGTTGATTGAGCCCGGTGACACCGTCCATGCCATTGGGCAGGCGTTGACCGTGCCAGTGAATGCTGGTGGGTTCGGTCAGCCGATTGGTGACGAAGATACGCACCCGATCGCCTTCGACCACCTCGAGGGTCGGACCCGGCGACTGTCCATTGTAACCCCACAGGTTCGCCTGCATGCCGGGAGCGATCTCGCGTATGACGGGTTCGGCGACCAGGTGAAATTCCTTGACGCCGCCGCGCATGCGCCACGGCAGGCTCCAGCCATTCAAGGTCGCCACCGGATGAAACGGACGGCCGGTCGGCGGTGCCGGGGGGACCCGCATGCGCGGCGAATCGGACGTGACGATTTCCGGCAGCGCCGCGAGCGCGCTTCGGGCAACCGTGGCCGCCGCAGCCAGGCCGGCACCGCCGCAAAAAAAACTTCTTCGGGTGAGCATGCTGATTTCCTTTGCGTTGAGTTTGTAACGCTAAAAATTGCCGAGTAACGCGCCGTCGAGTTCGGATTTGGCCATCCAGAAATCGCGCACACTCTGCGTGTAGTCATCGACGCTGGCTATTTGCGCCTGCGCGTCGCTCAATAGTTCGAACACGCTGATCTGCGACGCGTTGTAGCGCAGCAGGTTTTGCGCGGCGATCACGCGTCGCGCGGGTACGATGTCGTCGCGACGCCGTTTCGCGATGTCGAAGGTTGCGCGATAGGCGGCGTACGCCCGGCGTATCTGCGAACGCGCATCGACGGCGGCCTGCGCGTAGCGGTCCACCGCCTGGGAATAGACCGCCTCGGCGCGCCGCAGCCGCGGCGTGCCGCCGTCGAATATCGGCACCTCCAAGGTGATTTCGTAGCCGCGCTCATAGGGCTGCGCCGCGCTGCCTTGCAGAATCCGCGTGGGCGCCACATCGAGCACATTGATGAAGCGGCTCGCCCGGGTAAGCCCAAGCCGACGGGCGGTTTCATCGATCTGTAGCCGCATCAGCCGCAGATCCAGGCGGTTCTGCAGGACGACCTGCTCGACGTCGGGAAGTTCCTCGATGCTCGGCGGCAGGTCGGGCAGGCGTTCGGGGATCTCGAGCGCCGGTTCGGAACCGGCAAGCCCCATCAGGCTCTGCAACTTCTCGCGCGTGGAATCCGCGACCCACTCGGCATGAGTCAGGCGCTGGGCGGCATCGGCTTGGAAAGCCTGCTCGCGGGCGTGATCGAGCAGGTTCCAATTTCCGGCGGCGAGCATGCGCCGCGCCAGTTCCGCGGAGGCGTCGGCCGCCGATTTCACCTGCGCCGAATACTTCACCGCCTGATGCGCCGCGACCGCGGCGTAGAACGCCTGCCGTGTGTCGTTCGCCAATTGCACCACGGCGATCAGGACCGCACTTTGTACTTCTGCGAAGCGGCGTTTCTCGATCGCGTGCGCGCTCGGCGCGGCGAGCAGCGACAGTACGTTGAAGCTCACAGCTTCTTCGATGTCGTACGACGCCCCGACGCTCGCGTGCCGAAACCTGAACGTCGGGTTCTGCATGCGGCCCGATTGCACGAGATCGGCTTCGGAAATGCCAAGCTCCTCGAAGGACGCTTGCAGCGCGCGGTTGTTGAGCAGCGCCACTTGCACCGCATCTTCGGCGGACAGCGCATGCTGCAGCAGCGCCGCAACGTCCGCATCGCTGCGGGCGCGTTCGGTCTCCGTGCGCGGCCAGCGCACCTCCTTGTCGAGATGCTGGCGTGTTTGCGCCGCGACGCGGTCGAAGCCGCCGTCGCCGGAGAATGTGGCGCAGCCGGCGAGCGCGATCGCGCCCAGGAGCGCCGCGGTCCGGGTTGACGCCGAGAATCGGGCTAACACTGCGATTCGGGCTAACGCTGCGAACCGGGTTGACGCGGCGGTCCGGGCCAACGCCGCGATCCGGGTTAACGCCGCGATCCGGGTTAACGCCGCGACGCAGGTTAACGCCGCGACGCAGGTTAACGCCGCGACGCAGGTTAACGCCTTCGCGCGGGTCAAGGCGCTTGACGGAATGTTCATTATATTCCCCGCGAGAAACGCCGGCTTGCAACCGGGCGAAGGATGGCGCCGCGCGTAGCGCGGCGTCCCTCCTACGATCTGCCGGTGCCTGGCGATCTCATCAATGGATCGAAAACGCGGCAATGCCGCGGCCATTCAGCCGGAGGCGTGGCGCGGCGGACGATCCAGGCGGTCGAGCGCGACCGAGGGAGCAGAGCTGTGGACGATATCCCAGGTGGGAGAGGCGGGCAGGAAGGGGGCGGTCCAGTGAATGGCGGTCACGGCGATCGCGGCGCCGCAGTGGCAGCTGCCGCACTCGTGGTGACGCGCCGAATCGGTCTGGTGCGAAGAATCGTCGTTGTGCCCAGAACCGTCGTTGTGCCCAGAACCGTCGTGGTGCGCAGAACCGTCGTGGTGCGCAGAAGCGGCGGCGTGGGCAGAACCGTCATGGTGCGAAGAATCGCCGTTAGCAGACTCGGTGTGCTGCGCCGGCGATTCGTCAGAGCAGCGATGCGCAGGCGCCGGCGAATCGACCGCTGCCGCACATTCCGGCATCGCGGCAAAGCTGCGCAGCGGCAGCAGCAGCAGCGACAGCATCAGTGCAAGTCCCACACGCAGGGTTCGGCCGGTTCGCATGGCTAAAACATACCATGTCGCCGTGCAGAAGACGATGATGATGGAGCGGACGGTCGTCACTGACGGCTTCGGGTCGAGGCCGGTCTAAAATTCGTAGCTGATTGCGTATGCAAATTTGGCTATTCTAATCTTGAACACCGTTCGCAAGGAGACCCGCAACCGTGCAATTGATCGGAATGCTCGACTCGCCATACGTACGCCGTGTAGCCATTTCCCTGCAGTTGCTAGGTTTGCGTTTCGAACATCGCTCTTTTTCGGTCTTCAGAACCTTCGAGCAATTCCGCCAGATCAACCCCGTGGTGAAGGCGCCCTCGTTGGTGTGCGACGACGGGGAAGTGCTGATGGATTCCACTTTGATCATTGAGTATGCGGAGACGCTCGCCGGCGTCAAAAGGAACCTGATGCCGCATGCGCATGCCGAACGACAACACGCTCTACGCCACGTCGGTTTGGCCCTCGCTGCGTGCGAGAAAACTGTTGCAATTATCTACGAGCGCAACCTTAGACCGCCGGAGAAATTGCACGAGCCTTGGGTCAACCGGGTAACCGGTCAACTTCTTTCTGCATATCAGTTGCTGGAGACGGAACTCTCCTCCAAGCGACTCGCTGTGACAAGCGCGGCCATCAACCAAGCTGGTGTGACCATTGCCGTCGCATGGTACTTCACGCAACAGATGATTCCGGATGTAGTGCCGGCATCGAACTTCCCGACACTGCAGACCATTTCCGAGACAGCGGAACGCCTGCCTGAGTTTTTGGCAGCTCCCTATGACGGCGCCTACGTAACTGAATCGCTACGGTAAGCCGGCGTTCGCGTTGTAGAATGCCATCGTTCCCGTGAGTGGCTACTAACAGAAGACTCGGGCACAAACTGGGACACCATGTTCTGATGAAAACCATATGCTGAATCGCCGATCATTTCTCGGTCTGACCGCAGCCGGCCTTGCCGTACTAGGTCGGGGAAGTTTGGTCCGGGCCGCCGGCGAAATGAGGGCGCGGGATCCTGACCTCATCGTGGTCAACGGTAAGGTTTACACGGTGGATTCGCGTCGACCCACGGCCGAATCTTTCGCGGTCAAAGACGGCCGCTTTGTGGCCGTCGGCAGCACGACCGACATCCGTGCGCTCGCCGGCGTAAACACCGAGATCTTCGATGCGCAGCACATGACCATCGTGCCGGGCTTCAATGACAGCCACAACCATGCCCCGGGCAACGAACTCTTGTATGAGGCCCTAGTGGGCAATCCATACGACGTTGAATTCGTCAGTATTGCCTCGATCATCGACAAACTTCGCGAGCGGGCGGCAAGTACTCCAGCCGACACGTGGGTGGAAGGATATTTCTACGACGACACCAAGTCCAAGGATGAGCGTGCCCTGACGATGCACGATCTGGATCTGGTATCCAACGACCTGCCGGTTGTGGTGATTCACCGCGGCGGCCATACGGCTTTCTACAACAGCAAAGCATTTAAAATGGCCGACGTTGGCAAATCGACCCCGAATCCTCCGGGTGGCACCTACGATCGTGATGCCAATGGAGAACTGACGGGGCGGGTGACTGACAATGCGCGCACGCATATCGATGCGGTGGGCAAGCGTCGCCAATATGTGGGGGAAGAGGCGTTGCGGCGCGACCGCGACGGGCTGGCGTATATTTCCAAGCAGTTCGTGAGATTCGGGCTCACGAGCGTATGTCATGAAAGTGGCAATCTCCACGCACTTCAGCAAGTGCGCGAACGCGGCGACCTCCTGCATCGCGTGAGCTACGAGGCGGACGGTCCGGAATTGGAAGCAATGATCTCCGGCGGCATGGCGACCGGCCTTGGGGATGAGTGGTTGCGACTGGGTGCAACCTGCGAGCATGGCGTTGACGGATCATTCTCGGAACGCACCATGGCCATGAGCGTGCCGTACCCCGGGAGCAAGGTTGGCTACAGGGGCAATTTGACCGAATCGCAAGACGTGCTGAACACCTGGTGTGAGCGCGTGCATCGGGCCGGCATACAGATGAACTGCCACGCCAACGGCGATGTCGCCATTGATCACGTACTTACAGCCTATGAGCGCGCATTGCGTTTGGTGCCGCAACCTGACGCTCGTCCGAAGATCACGCACTGCACTCTCGTCAATGACGAACTGGTACGTCGAATTAAAGCCATCGGCGCTGTCCCGGCGTTGTTTACTTCGTACGCTTACTACAATCCCGACAAGTTTCATTTCTATGGCGAGGCGCTCATGAAGCGCTGCATGGCTTTTCGCACATTGATGGACGCGGGAGTGCCCGCTGCGGCGGGATCGGACTTCGACCCGGGTCCGTTTTCGCCGCTCATGGGCATCCAGGGCATGGTGACGCGCACCGGTTGGAATGGCGAAGTATGGGGCGCGAATCAACGTATCAGCGTGGCTGAGGCCTTACAGGTGAATACGTTGAATGGCGCATATGCGACACGCGAGGAACGGGTCAAAGGATCGATCACGCCGGGCAAATTCGCCGATTACGTGATGTTAGCCGAAGACCTGCACACGATCGACGCGGGCAAGATCAAGGACATCAAGGTCCTGCGCACGGTCGTAGACGGCGTTACGCGCTACCAGGGGTAGCTCAGAGAGCTTGCCTGAGACACGTTCGATGACACACCCCGCTGAACCCGTTCGGGTCGTGAACGACTCACCTTTGCTGCCTTGGGCGCTTGTGCGCTCTACTCCGGGGAGGCCGGATTTCCCTACATTGCAGGGTTTTGGATAACGAAAAAGAAACACCACGTCGTTCGATATTGGCTCGTTGTGGTGTCGGTTGTTTCTGTGTTCCGCCATCTCCTTCCTTCTGGCATGGAAGCTCATTGTCATCTGACAATCGTGGGAGCAACGTGCGGAAGCTTCAGCACTTCGGGTGCCGGAGAAATTCCGGCTCATTTGGCCAGCGACTTGCGCAGCGCCCGCAGCTCGCGGCGGCGCGCGGCGCTGGCCTTTGGAAATTCCAGCTTCAGCGCCGACACGGTATCCAGGATGATGCGCGACACGATGAGGCGGCTGTTGAGCTTGTCGTCGGCGGGAACGACGTACCAAGGAGCGCGCCTCGTGCTGGTCTCGCTCAGACATTTCTCGTAGGCCCGCATGTAGCGGCTCCAGAATTTCCGCTCTTGGACGTCGGCTTGGCTGAATTTCCAGTTCTTGTCCGGATGGTCGATGCGCTCGATGAAGCGCTTGCGCTGCTCCTCCTTGGATAGGTGCAGGAAGAACTTGATGATCCGGGTGCCATTGCGGTCCAGGTGCTTTTCCATGTCCACGATGGAACGGTAGCGATGGTGCCACATCGCCTTCTCCTCGGACGAGCGTACGTACAATCCCTCGCCGCGCAGAATTTCCGGGTGGACCCGGGCGATCAAGACCTCCTCGTAGTAGGAGCGGTTGAATATGCCGATCTTGCCGCGTTCCGGCAGGTCGCGTGTGGTGCGCCACAGAAAATCGTGCAGCAGTTCCGCGCCGCTCGGATGCTTGAAACTGAACACCTGGCAACCCTGGGGATTGATGCCCGACATCACGTGCCGGATCGAACCGTCCTTGCCGGCCGCGTCCATGGCTTGAAAAATCAGCAACACGGCATATCGGTCCGACGCATACAGCAGCTGTTGTTGCTCGCTCAACGCCTCGACGTGCTTGCCGAGCAGCTCCTGGTACTCATCCTTCGAGGCGTACACAGGCGAAACCCGCGTCGGCCACCTGCCGAGATCGACTTTTTCGCCTTGCCCCACCCGAAAATCGCTTGAGTTGATCCGCATGCGTTCCTCGAGGTAGGTCGATTCCCACAACCACTGTGCGCGCCGCCGTCTGGCCGCGCTCTGCATTGTCGCGCATTCTGTCAGGTCATGAGCTTACATCAGCATTTCGCGGCGCTGTTGATCTGCGCCCTGGCGTCCGGTGCGGTGCGGGCGGCAGCGCCCGAACTGCCGCCGCTCAATACTCCGCCGAGCACGGAGCATCACCCCGGCAAGGTGGTGTGGGCCGACCTGGCGACGCCGGATCTCGCGATCGCCGAGCGCTTCTATGGAAGCCTGTTCGGCTGGACCTTTCAAGCCGTGCCGGTGCGCGGCGGTGAATACGCACTGGCCTCGAGCGATGGGCATCCGGTCGGCGGTTTGTTCCAGAAGGCCATCTCACCGGGCGATCACCGGCAATCCGCGTGGCTCACCTTCATCGCCGCGACCGATCTCGACGCCGCGAAACGGACGGCGCTGGCGCACGGAGCTCACATCATCGTGGACGACAAGAACTATCCCTTGCGCGGACGCCAGGCAGTGATGACCGATCCCGAAGGTGCGGTCTTCGCGTTGCTTGCCTCGAGCAGCGGCGACGCGCCGGATTTTCTCGCCATGTCCGGGGAGTGGATCTGGAGTTCGCTGCTGGCGCAGGACCCCGGCGCGGAGGCGGCCTTTTACCAAGAGGTATTCTCCTACGAGGTTTTTGACCTCGCGAGCGACGACGGACTTGAACACGTGATTCTGTCGAGCGACGATTTCGCCCGCGCGAGTGTCAACCAGCTGCCGCGCGATGGCGTCCGGCGCCATCCGCATTGGCTCAACTTCATCCGGGTCGACGATGCGGCAGCCATGGCGGCCAAGGCGACGGCGGCCGGCGGGCGCGTGCTGGTCGAGCCGCACGTGGATCGCCAGGGCGGTCGCTTGGCCGTGATCGCCGACCCCGCGGGAGCACCGCTAGGCCTGATGGAATGGAGCGACAGCGACACCAAGGTGGAACCGAAGTGAGCGCCGCCCTCCAGAGCGCCATTGAGCAAGGCGGAAACGCGATGAACGCCGTCCTTGGATCGCAGTCGAGCAAGGCGGAACCGCAGGGAACGCCGCACTTGAATCGCCGTCGTGCAAAGGCGGAACCGCAATGAGCGCCGTCCGTCGGGTCGCCATCGCGTCGGGCGCTGCCGGCCTCGTGTGCCTGCTGTTGAGTGCCTGCGTCGCCACGGGCGTGGACGTCGATGGATCCGTGGGCGTCGGTTACGACGCCGGCTATTACGAGCCCTGGGGCTACGAGTACGGTGGCTGGGGCCCGGACTATCGCGTCGGGCCCGGCCGCGGCGGCGACCGGCGCGGCGACCATCCGTCGCATGGCTATCGGCCGGCTCCCGCGTCGCGTCCGGCGCCTTCGATTCCGCGCGGCCCGCGCGGGGGCGGCGGCCCGCACGGCGGTGGCGCCCCGCATCGCTGAGCTGCACGCAATCTCCCGGATCAGTCACCGGCAATGTCGATGTGCCGATGACATCGGCGTGTCGAGCTTCTGGTCGGCACGGCATCTCATCCGGATACAGGCGCCGGCATTCCGATGCGCCGGCAATAGCGACGTCGAGGCCCTGATCGGCGCGTAATCTCAACCGCATTCCGCCGCAGGCGTTCCAATGCACTGGTAAGATCGGCGTCCTGTCAAAAAAGTCGCCGGAGTGTGGCGTTGCTCGATTCGAATACCGTGCCCGGTGCGCCGCAGACGCGCCGCATCTTGTTTGCGAGCCTCATCGGCACCACCATCGAGTTCTTCGATTTCTATATATATGCCACCGCCGCGGTGCTGGTGTTCCCCGCGCTGTTCTTTCCGAAGAGCGATCCGGCGACTGCGCAGCTGCAGTCGTTCGCGACCTTCGCGCTGGCGTTCTTCGCGAGGCCGATCGGATCGGCATTGTTCGGGCATTTCGGCGATCGCATCGGACGCAAGGCGACGTTGGTGACGGCGCTCCTCACCATGGGAATCTCCACGGTGTGCATCGGCCTGCTGCCGACCTACGCGTCGCTCGGCGTGCTGGCGCCGGCGCTGCTCGCGCTCTGTCGGTTCGGGCAGGGCGTGGGCTTGGGAGGCGAGTGGGGAGGCGCCGTGCTGCTCGCGACCGAGAACGCACCGCCCGGCAAGCGCGCCTGGTACGGCTGTTTCCCGCAACTCGGTGCGCCGCTGGGCTTTCTGTGCTCGACGGGGGTGTTCTTGCTGCTCAGCGGCCGGCTGAGCGACGCACAGCTGTTCAGCTGGGGATGGCGCACGCCGTTCCTGGCGAGCGCGGCGCTGGTCCTGGTGGGACTGTACGTGCGGCTGCAGCTGGTCGAAACGCCCGCCTTCAAGCGCAGCATCGCGCAGGGCGAGCGCGTCCGCGTGCCGTTCCTGGTCGTGCTGGCGAAGCATCCGCGCGAGATCCTGCTCGGTACGCTCGGCGCCACCACCACCTTCGTCGTTTTCTATCTGATGACGGTGTGGTCTCTGGGCTGGGCGACACTGACACTGCATTATCAGCGCAAGGATTTTCTGGTACTGCAAATGATAGCCGTCCTGTTCTTCGGCTTGACCATCCCGTTTTCCGCCGTCGCGGCCGACCGCATTTCGGAACGCGGCATGCTCATCATCGCAACGCTCCTCATCATCGTGTTCGGCTTCGCGTTCCAACCGCTCTTTTCCGGGCATCACACCGGCAGCGCCCTGCTGTTCCTGGCGCTCGGTTTCGCCTTGAGCGGGCTGACGTACGGTCCGCTCGGTGCCGCGCTGGCCGGATTGTTTCCGACCGCCGTGCGCTACACCGGGACGTCGCTGACCTTCAATCTCGCCGGAATACTCGGCGCCTCGCTCGCGCCCCCGATCGCGACATCGCTGGCGACGCATTACGGCGTCGCCTATGTCGGCTACTACCTCTCGGCCGCAGGACTCATCACCTTGATCGCGCTGCTGCCGATGAAGATCCGCAACTGAACGCTCAACCGCCTGTGCTCGGCGGAAGACATCGTGTTTTCACGCTCCGGAAAATACGGCTCCAGTCGGCCTCTTTCCCGACTCGTCCTCGTTCATGAATCATTCGGGCCAAAGCCCGGCCTAGACCGCCTGGACCACCGAGATCAGCCAGCGGCTCAGGGCACCGGCATCCATCGAGCCCGACTGGCGCGCGATTTCCTTGCCGTGGCGGAACACGATCAGCGTCGGAATGCTGCGGATGTTGAACTGCGCCGCGGGCCCGGGTTCGTCCTGCGTGTTGAGTTTCGCGAAGCGTAATTGGGGTTCCATCCGGCGCGCCGTGGCCTCATAGAAAGGAGCCATGGCGATGCACGGGCCGCACCACGGCGCCCAGAAGTCGACCACCAGCGGCACGCCGTTGCGCGCCACATGCCGCTCGAAATTGGCGGCTGTGAGTTCGATGGGTTTGCCTTCGAACAACGCGAAGTGGCACTTCGGGCAGCGCGGCGCATCTTGCACGCGCTCCGCCGGTAATCGAACCACCGAGTCGCAATGCCCACAGACCACTTCGATTGCCGTGCTCATGTCTGTCCCCGCTACTTGGGTTGCGCGATCAAAATAGAAAAACTGTCGGGTTCGAGGCTGGGCCGGGGATGCGGCTGCTGCTCGGTCGCCGGCGGCGTGGCGCCGAACTTTCCGGCGGCCAGATAGACCTTGTGGCTGAGCGGATCCAAGGCCATGGTGCGCGCGCTCGTTTGCGTCGTCAACGTGGCGACGACCCGGTATTCGTCCGCCGTCTCTTGGTGGATCACGGTCAAGGTGCCGTCGGCGCCGTTCGAGCTGAACACCAGGCCCAAATCCGCGTCGAATGCCGCTCCGTCCGATCCGCCGCCGATCGCGACGCGGGCGACTTGCCGCCCCGACATCGAGTCCGTGACGGCCATCACTTGGTTCTGGCAGGCCGAGAACAGGCGGTGATGGCTCGCATCTAGCGCGAGCCCCGTGGGGTTCGAGCAGCCGGCCAAGGTCCAAGTCGCCTTCACGCCGAGCGACTTGCCGTCGACTGCAACCAGCTTGGCCGATTCAGTGCGGATGTTGACATACAAGGTTCCCGACGGGTCGACGGCCATGAGTTCCGGCGGACCGGGAAGCGGAACGGTGGCGAGAATCTGCAGCGTGCTGGCATCGAGCACCGACAGGTTGGCGGAATCGCCGTTGCCGGCGATGATGTGATTCTGCTGCGGGTCGTAGATGATCGCGTCCGGCTGCTTTCCCGAGACCGGCGCGCTTTGAATGATCTTCAACGTGTCGAGTTCGAAGACCGAAATACTATTGCTGCGGCCATTGCTGGTAAACCCGCGCTTGAGCGCCGGCGCGAATGCGATGCCGTGCACGCCCGCGGTATTGGCGATGGTCCCGGCGAGCTTGCCGCTCACGGTCTCGAACACGTCGACGCGGTCGCCACGACTGACGAACAGGCGGGCGCCGCTCGCTTCGAGGGCCAGCAAATCCCAGCCGCCGTCGCCGCCCAACCGCCAGCTGCCGGCAATGGTGTACACGGGGGCCGGCAGCGGCGACGTGTCGGCCGACGCGGCATTCACGGCACCCAACTGCAGCACAGCACAGACGCTGAGAATGCGATTACGCAACACCAGAATAGTCTAGCACCATCGACTATATGGTGAATTTGGCGAAGGTTATGACAGAGCCACCCGCTCGCGTCTGGGCGGAGCGCATGATGCGCTGGCTCGCGCCGCGCACACACGTCGTGGATGCGCACGTGCGGCCCGCCGAATATGTCGTGCATGCGCGCGCCGGCCAGCGACATATGTCGTGCATGCGCGCGCTGCTCAGCGACATATGTCGTTCAGCAGAACCGTGATCGCCGTCAGCGCAATGTTGGTATAGTATTATCCGTAAATGCACGAGCTGCGGGGGGCGACAGCGTGAAATTCCTGAATGGCATCTTGAAGTCGATGACGCCGAGCCGACCTGAGATTGGAAAGACTGAAGTGATGCCGTCGCAGCGGCGCAATGCGATACCGGCGCAGCGGCGCAGTCCCTGGCACGCCGTGTCGATCGTCTCGAAGATGTCGTGCTGCGAGGCGGCGCACGAGTTGCGCTCCGCCAGGATGCTTTCCGGAACCGCGCCGCGCCTGCCGTTGGCGGCATGCGATTTCGGCAGCGCATGCCGTTGCGCGTACAAACATCACAGCGACCGCCGCGGGTCGCCGCGGCGCAAGGACGAACTCACGGGTTTGCGCTCGAGCGTGAAAATTACCTGTGAACGCCGCGTGGCACAAACCAGGCGTCATGCCGACGATATCTCGACGTTTGATGTGTCCACGTACGACGTGTCGACGTTTGATCTCTCGACGCGCTGAACGCGACGCATTCCTTCGCTCCCCCGATCGCGCCCGCGCGGCGATGCCGGCCAGTCCCCGAGCACCAAGCACGATCTCGCGCTGCGCGCCTCTCGCTCCCCCGATTACGCCCGCGTGGCGATGACGGCGAGTCCCTGAAAACCCAAGCACGATTTCGCGCTGCGCGTGCCTCTCACTCCCCCGATCGCGCCCGCGTGGCGATGACGGCGAGTCCCTGAAGCACCAGATCCGGCACGATCTCACCCTGCGAGCGCATGGTTCCGGTGATCATGCCGGCATCGCCGCCGGTGATGAACAGCTTCGGTTTCGTACCGGTGCTCTGCTGGATGATCTCCGCCGCCCGGTCGGCCATGCCGGCCAGGGCGAACACCGCGCCGCGCGACACCGCGCCGATGGTGTTGTTGGCCAGCACTCCGGCGAGGGAATGCGTGCTGTGCATGGCCGCGTCGGCGATGTCGGCGGTGTTGTTCATGAGCGCCTCGCGCATCATATGAATGCCGGGCACGATCAGGCCGCCCAAGTGCAGGCCGGTGGCGTCGACGCTGTCGACCTTGACCGCGGTGCCGGCATCGACCACACACAGCGCCGATCGCACCTTGGTCCACGCACCGATCAACGCCAGCCACCGGTCGGCTCCCAGCAAGGTGGGATCGAGATAGCCGTTCGTCAGCCCTTGAAACTCGGGCGCCGCGGTCACGAATTCGATCTCGAGCCGGAACAGCTTTCTGGACAGGCGCGCCAGCGTTTTGGCCATCTTGGGCCCCGCGACGTTCGATACCAGCACGCGTTGCGGCTTCTGCCCGGACTCGAACAGCGCCGTGGTCCAAATACCGGCCTTTGCATCACGGTGCACGACGGCCTGTTGATCCGACAGTCCGGTACTCGTGAGCCAAGCCCATTTGAGCCGCGTGTTTCCGACGTCGACGAGCAAAATCATGCTTGATTTCTATCCCTAAATGCGCCAGCAGGCGCGCAAGGATAGCATCGTCGCGATGCCTCAAATGCGCCAGCAGGCGCGCAAGGATAGCATCGTCGCGATGCCTCAAATGCGCCAAACAGGCGCGCAAGGATGGAATCGTCGCTTTGCCTCAAGACCCTTGGGCGACAGGTTCCGCCGGTCTTCCCCCGAGTTCGCGGACGACGCTGAACACCGCCCGTGAGACGCGCTCGTCGGTCTCCGCCGCATTTCGTAAATGGACGGGGTATCGGATATGCGCTTCGACCCCGGTCGCGGAGAAACTCAATTGCACGCGAGGCTGTGCGTCTCCGGCCGAGTTCGACGCCGTGGCCCTCTGGATTTCGCGGGTCTGCCGGATGATTTCCTCGCGGTCGTCCTGCAGCACCTCGGTCACCGCCGCGGTCAGCCTGGATTTGGCGGCGCTGAAGTCGACACCGTCGGCCAAGCTCAATGTGATCTCGTGCCACACGAGACTCACGCCATGGATCTGTTTGAACAACCCGCCCGATACTTGAAACACGACCGAGTTGGCGAACGCCACGACTCGTCCGGTCGGCCCCATCGTTCCGCGGCCACCGAGTTCCATGAGATGCAACCTCACCAACCCCAGGTCGATGACTTCCCCGGTGACGTCGCCGATTTGCACGCGGTCACCGACGCGAATCCCGTACTTGCCGATCAAGAAGAAGTAACCGACTATCGAAACGAGAACGCTCTGCATGGCGACCGCGAGGCCGGCGGTGATGAGGCCCGCGAACGTGACCACCGATCCCAGTTCGCTGGCAAAGGCGAAGCCGATGATCACGACCACCAGGCTCCAGAGCGCGATTCTGCGCAGCAACAGAAACTGGTACCGGCGCCGCGTATCCTGGATGTAGCGCAACACCCCCTTGCGCCAAATTTCGGCGGCGGCGAACACGACCGCGAGCAGCACGCTGAGCACCCCAAGGCGCACACCGAGCGTTTTGCAGGCATTGCGATACTGGATGTTGATCGCCTCATGCCAGTTGCCGAGGTTGCGGCGGTATTGATCGAGCAGCACGCCTTCCTTGCTCAAGGGAATGAGCAGCGCCGAGCTCTCCTTGAACTCGTTCGACAAGGCGTCGAGTTGATCGCCCACGCGGCTCAAGGTCGCGCTATCGGCCGTGTCCGCCTGCGCGGCCAGCGAATCCCCAAGCGCCGACCATGACTTCAACTGCGCGATCAGCGGCGCCCGAATCCGCGCGAAGCTGCTCTGCAACGCCGCGGTGCGCTCGTCGATGGCACTCACCGTCGCCGCCTTCTCGGAGAGCCGGATGACGTTGGCGGCGAGGTCCCAGATGCCGAAGCGGGCGGCCGCGATTCCGCTGATGCCGGTGAGCGTGGTGGAGGCGGGCGCGCCGGCCGCAGCCGCCGATCCGGGCGCAGCGGCCGGCGCGCCCGTGGCGGGCGTGGCCGGAGCAGCGGCGCCGGCCGTCCCTGCGCCGGGCGCCGTCACGGCCATGGCGTCGATCTGCGCTTTCAAGGCACCGGCGCTCGAGCCGTTGCCGTCGCCTTGATTGACCAAGGTCGACAAGGTTGCGAGCAGACCTTTGCGCGCGTCGATCAGCTCGAGCTCACCCTGCAACTCCGCGATCTTGGCCTGCAGCCGGGTTTTCTGCTCTCCTGCCGCTTTTGCCAGATCCGCCCGATCGGTCTCGAGTTCGGCCTGGACCGAGAGGGCCTGTGCGGTGAATTTGCTTTGCAGATCGTTGATCGACTGCGAGGCGCTCGAGGTGTCGCCCTGCTTGCCGGCAGGTCGCTTGGCAAGAATCTCGGCATCGGCGCGCGCGATCTCGAACGCCAATGCGATCACTTGATTCGCCGTTTGGCGGTCATCGTAGAGGATCAACAGGTCGCTCGGTTCATTCGCCGCCTGCTGTTGAATGCCGAGCGTGCGGTACCAATCGATGGTCTGATCCAAGAGTTCGATGACCTGCGGTCCCGTCATGGGAGGGGCGACGCTCGGCGCACCCGGCACGCCAGGCGCGGCGCCCGATGGCGCCGACGCCGGCCGTGCCGACGCTGACACCGATGCCGGCAGCGCTGACGCAATTAATGCCGACGCCGGCCCTGCCGATGCTAAAACCCTCGACGGCAGCACCGATGCCGGCATCGGCGCTGCCGCCGGCGCCGACGGCGGCCCTGCCGATGCAGGCGCCGCCGATGCGGCCAGCGCCGATACTGCCGATGCCGGGGCCGACAGCGCCGATACAGACAATGCCAGGGCCGACAGCGCCGCGCCCCACACCGGCAGCAACGCCAGCGCAGTCCGCGCGATCAACCGTCCCGGGGAGAAATTAGGCACGGTCGGATCCTACATGAAGGAGGACTCCGGTGTGCTCCGGCGCCAGATTGGCAGGCGTTTCCCGCGCCGCCGTGAACCGATCCCCGGGGCTGTGGCATCTACACCCATCACCAGCGCCGTTCAAATCCCAACCAATACGGTGTCAATGTCGCATGTCTGGAGGGGATGAGTCCGTTCGATTTTCAAGAGGTGCCGGTGTACGACGGTACCCGACACACCGCAGACGGATTTCCTCCGATAAGAGCCGGCACATTGACTTTCAGAGCCGCTGAGTTTTAGCCGCATAAAATGCGTCTTGGATGTGTGCGGCATCGAATCATCCCGAGCATGGCCGGCCTCGAGTCGCCAGCCATCGTCGGCTCACGTTAAACTGTGCGGTGGCGCAAGGTCTCGCGTCGATTTCTGATTGAGCAGGATAACCATGTTCGACTTGAAGCAGGCGATCGCCGATGTGGCGGATTTTCCTCGGCCGGGAATTTTGTTCCGCGATATTTCGCCGCTGCTGCGCGATCATTTCGCGGCCGTCGTGCAGGCATTGGATGCATGTTTGACCGAGGCGGAATGGAGCGAGATTGACGCCTTGGCGGGAATCGAGTCGCGCGGCTTCATTCTCGGCGCCGCGCTCGCCGTCCACCGCGGCAAGGGTTTCGTGCTGGTGCGCAAACAGGGGAAATTGCCGCCGCCGGTGGTCGAGATCAACTACGATCTCGAATATGGCTCCGGCGTGCTGGAAATGCAGCGCGGGGTGGGGCGTCTGTTGTTGATCGACGATGTTCTGGCCACGGGCGGCACCATGACGGCTGCCGCCAACCTGTGTGAGCGCGCCGGCTACCGGCTGGCCGCGCTGGTGGCGTTGATCGATCTGCACATCGTTGCGGACTACGCGTGGCGGGACCTGCGCGTGCGTACGGTGATCAATTACTAACGAATCCGCTTTGCCGGGCACACTCGTGGTCATTGCGCTGCGGGCGGAGTCCGCGGGCGTCTTCGAGTCGGCGGGCGTTCCCGTGCTGTATTGCGGCGTGGGCAAGGTCAACGCCGCGGTCGCTCTAGCGAACGCGCTGGCGCGCTACCAGCACCGCGGCCTGCCTGCGCCGCTGGTCGTGAACTTCGGTTCGGCCGGCAGCCGCGTGCACCCGGCGGGAACACTGGTGGAATGCCGCGAATTCGTTCAGCGGGACATGGACGTGCGCAAGCTGGGGTTCGCGCTCGGTGTCACTCCGTACGATGAAGCACCCGCGACTTTGTGTTTCGACCGGGTATTCACCCACCTGCCGGAGGCGGTGTGCGGTAGCGGCGATTCGTTCGCGACCAGCGCCTCCGAACTGGAGTGCGGCGTGGTGGACATGGAGGCATATGCGCTCGCCAAAGTGTGTTGGAACGCGAACACGCGCTTCGCCTGCGCCAAGTACGTGAGCGACGGCGCGGATCATGCGGCGGCGGACGACTGGCAGCGTAACGTTCACCGGGCGGCCGACGAATTTCTGCGCCTGTACCTCGGTCTCGTACAGTAACCGCGCCGTCAGACCCTAGTGCGTCGTCGCTCGTTTCAGATCCGATCGGAGTGGATCCTATCCCGAGTGCCTATCCGGATCGAAGTCAATTAACTCAACTATCGGTTGGATGCGCGCCATCCTCGTGTGGCGCACTGGCGCTCAGTCCTGAGTCAGATCGAGTTGCGACTTCTGTGTTAGACCGGCGCCGCGCCAGAGATAGAGCGCGAGCAGCGGCGTCCCGCCGGTGCGCATGGAGTGAGGTTCGTCGGCGCCGTGATGCACGAGGGTGCCGGGGCGGTGCTCGCGCCAGACGCCGTCGCGCTGTTGCCACGCAGCGGTGCCGCTCAGCGGCAGATACAGCTCCTCGGCCGGGTGACGGTGCCGTGGATACAGGGTAAAGGGACCCAGCACCAGAAACCCGCACGCCATGCGCCCGCTCGCCAGCGGACCGCAGGTACCGATGATCTCGGTCCATCCGTAGTTGTCCAGAAACGCACCATCCGTCTCTTGCGCCGAATACGTCTGGCGCCACTGCAATCGGGGGGACGCGCGGCACAGCGCCGTGACCAGGGCCGGAGCGAACGAGGCGGCGTCCGCCGATATGGCCGACAACCACCTCAGTACCGGCAGGGCCAGCTCGCGGCGTTCGGGCGCGCGCGGCCAATCCGTGAGGTCTGCGCCGAGCGCGGGTCGCGGCGGGGCCGACGACGGCGGCTCGCGGCGTTCGGGCGCGCGCGGCCAATCGGCCAGGAAATCGCCGACCGCGGGTTGCTGCGGGGCCGGCAACTCGGCCGCGGGCTGCAGCCCCTGCAGCAGTCGTTCGATCCGCGCCGCGAGATCTGCGGCCGGCGTCATACGGTGGCCATCGTCGGTGACATCCTTCCCCTCAAGGCATCTCGAGGGCTCTGGAAGGCCCCGGTAGGGCGAGGTCTGCCGCGCACTCCGATCAATTATACTGCCGCTTCGTCCATCCGTCGGAGTGTTCGTGCCCCCCAAATTTTCGTTGACCGAAGGCTCGATTCCGCGCGCCTTGCTGGCCTTTTCCGCGCCGATTCTGTTCGGCAACGTGCTGCAGTCGGTGAACGGCTCGGTGAATGCGATCTGGGTGGGCCGATATCTCGGCGAGGCATCGCTGGCCGCGGTCGGCAATTCCAACGTCATCATGTTCCTGCTGTTCGGCGTGTTGTTCGGATTCTCGATGGCGTCGACCATCATGGTCGCGCAGTGCGTCGGCGGCAAGAACCTGGAAGAAGCGAAGCGGGTGGTCGGGACCAGTGCCGCGTTCTTTCTCGGACTGTCGCTGGTGATGAGTTTGATCGGGTTCTCACTCGTGCATTGGCTGATGCACTGGCTGGGTACGCCGCCGGACGCGTTGCCGCTGGCCCTCGTTTACATGCGCATCATTTTTCTTGCGCTGCCCTTTACCGGCGGCCTGTTCTTTCTGATGGCGGTGCTGCGCGGCGCCGGCGATTCGAGGACCCCGTTCTTGTACCTGTGCATGTCCGTGGCGCTCGATATCGCCCTCAATCCGCTGCTGATCTTCGGCTGGGGTCCGGTGCCGCGGCTCGGCATCGCCGGCTCGGCCGTGGCCACGCTGATCGCGCAGGCGCTGAGCTTTGCCGCCCTCGTCACGCATCTGTATCGCACCAAGCACTTTCTGAGGATCCGGCGCGACGAATTGCATCTGTTCCGGGTCGATTGGTCCCTGGTGCGCGTGCTCGTCACCAAGGGCATCCCCATGGGGCTGCAGATGTTCGTCGTCTCCTCCAGCATGATTGCGCTCACCTCGCTCGTGAATCGCTTCGGATCCACCGAGACCGCGGCGTTCAATGCCGCCATGCAGCTTTGGAATTACATTCAAATGCCGGCGCTCGCCATCGGCGCGGCCGCCTCCTCGATGGCTGCGCAAAATGTCGGCGCCGGCAAATGGGATCGCGTCGGCAAGGTGGCCGGGACCGGGGTGCTGTTCAATTTCCTGATCGGCGGCACATTGATCGCGCTGGTGCTCGTGCTCGACAAGCACGCGCTCGGTCTGTTCCTGCGCGCCGACAGCGTTGCACTGAATCTGTCGTCGCATCTCAACGCCATCGTCATCTGGTCGTTTCTGTTCTTCGGCACGTCGATCGTGCTGTTCGGGGTGGTGCGCGCCACCGGCGCGGTCCTGCCGCCGCTGGTCATTCTGGTCATCGCGCTGTGGCTGGTTCGCGTGGCGTTCGCGTTTTCGATGCTGGACCGCTGGCAGGCCGAGGCGATCTGGTGGAGCTTTCCGATCTCCTCCGTGACGTCGATGGTGCTGGCGGTGGGCTACTACCGCTTCGGCGGATGGCGCAAGGCACGCTTAGGGTTGGGGGC